>OLVW01000013.1_pt1 | contig 167708 bp, 138 predicted proteins | sample 1673301 | NCBI WGS metagenome assembly OLVW01 (sample SAMEA3178941, study PRJEB25190) | human gut metagenome
GTCTTTTCCTGCGACTATGTACAGGCGGACGAAACCACTGTTCCGGTCATCAACAGGGAAAAGCACAAGGCTGACAAGGAATACCTGTGGATGGTAAGGTCGGTCATGGAGAAACTGGTCATCTTCCATTACGACGAGGGATCGCGTGCCGGGACGGTCATCGAATCCCTGGCAAAGCAATATCACTTCAAGGGATATCTTCAATGCGACGGTTTTGCAGGCTATGAGACAGCCTTCAAGACCAATCCCGACGTGCGACTGCTCAATTGTCTGGTACATATCCGCCGCCATTTTGAACAGGCTCTGGATGAAAATAAGGAAATGGCTGAACATGCTCTGACCCAGATACAGCATATATACCGGATTGAACACTGTTGTGATAAGGCGAGCCTCTCGTACGATGAGCGGAAGACCAAACGTCGGGAGCTGGCCGGACCGATCATGGATGCCATGAAGGTGTGGATGGAAACGGAAGGTATCAGGTACAGTCCCAACTCCCAGGCTGGGAAAGCCATCACGTATGCCTATACCCGATGGGGCAACATGATGAGATGCCTGGAGGACGGACGCCTGCTTTGGGATAACAATCTGGCTGAAAATGTCATCCGGCCGATAACTCTGGGACGGAAAAATTACCTCTTCTGCGGCAACCATGAGGCGGCAGTCAATATGTCGGTCATCTGCTCCCTGCTGGCCACCTGTAAGGCACATGATGTAAACCCGAGGGATTATCTGAATGATGTCATCGCCCGAATGCCTTATTATAAAAAGGCAACTCATGAGGAACTGCTAGAACTGCTTCCGCACAAATGGAAGCTGCAACATCCGGAAAGTGCATTGACAAGACAAAAGGAGGACTCCGGAGGTCAGTGCTAACTACAACATATAGGTTCAACAGAACAATAGCGACTGCAACTATTAGGTTCATAGTGACAGTCACTATTATTATATATAAAAGTTCAATACCTGTAGTTTACCGAATGCTTACAATAAAAGTCTGTTTTTCTCACCTTTTATGACATTAAATACGTTGCAAGTAAATACCTTTTAATACACACAAAAAGAGGCCGTCTCAAAATAGAATTGCAAAAGTTAAATTCTTATAGATTGCAACTTAGAAGTAAAAAATCTCCTACTTTTAGTCCTGTAATTAAAGAAAACAAAGACTAAAGTAGGAGATTTTTATGTTGTAACTTATAAATTATAAGGCACTATAAAATATTTTGTGTAAATGGAAAATACGGGATTCAAGTTTGAGTCTCGTATTTTTTATTTTATAGATTTGCAAAATGAAGAAGATTATGAAAGAAAAGAATCAAGTAGTGCCCGATGAGGTGTTAAGCAAGGAGTTCCTTAGCCAGTTCAAGACAGAAGCGGATGTGAGCAAGTTTCTGAAACAGTTGCATGCCCAGGTGCTTGAGAAGATGCTTGAAGGCGAAATGGATGCCCATTTGGGGTATGAAAAGAACTCTGTGGCCGGTAATAACAGTGGTAATTCACGCAACGGCAGCTATCCGAAGAAAATCCAGACTGAACATGGAGAGTCTGTCATTTCCATTCCACGTGACCGTAACGGCCAATTTGAGCCAATAGCAGTGCCCAAACATGAAAGCCGTGGACTTTCTATAGAAAAGCTTGTTATCTCCCTATATGCCAAAGGAATGAGTGTTTCTGATATAGAAGAAGAGATGCGTGAGATTTATGAAATAGAGCTCTCTACATCAGCCATTTCCATCATTACCAACAAAGTCAATCAGGCGGCCCAGGAGTGGCAAAACCGCCCTCTTGATCCTGTTTACCTCATTGTCTGGATGGACAGCATCGTCTTCAAGGTACGAGATAACGGCAAGATTATAAACAAGACCGTTTATCTTTGTGTTGGTCTGAAACAGAACGGCCTGAAGGAGGTTCTTGGCATGTGGGTCGGCAAATCGGAAAGTTCTTCTTTCTGGATGGGTGTCCTAACCGATTTAAAAGCCCGTGGAGTGCAGGATATCCTGATTACCTGTACCGAGAACCTGAATGGATTTACGGATACCATCCGCACCGTATTCCCTCAGTCATCCACTCAGATCTGTGTGGTACATCAGATTAGAAACTCCTGTAAATATGTCGTTTATAAGGATAAGAAAGAGTTTACGGCGGATATGAAGAATATCTACAATGCGCCCAACAAGGAAGTTGCAGCCGCAGAGTTTGACAACTTGGAAAAGAAATGGGGAAGGAAAGTATCCATACGCCATACTTTCATGGAGAAACAACTGGGATGACCTGACTGTTTTCTTCCAGTTCCCGCTGGAAATCAGAAAAATAATCTATACAACCAATCTCATTGAGAATCTGAACGGAAAAATCAGAAAGTACACGAAATCAAAGCTTTCATTCCCTTCGGATGATGCCGTGAAAAAGACCGTATATCTTTCGCTTATGGAGATTGAGAAGAAATGGACAATGCCTATTTCAAACTGGGGCTTGATTATGAATCAATTTATGCTTATGTTTGAAAACAGAATCCAGATATAAGAAGAAACTTACAACTGAATTCTGTTTCCATTTACACAAAATTTTGGACAGTGTCATACAAACTTACCCAAGAATACGTCAATGTTCGTAAACTTGGGCAAGATTTTAAAGATTTTGTTTGGAGAGGACTTAGAATTCAGCCTCTTTTCCCTTATACATCAGTATAAATTATCCCTTTCGCTTCAGAAAATCGGTCGGACTTTCACCAAAATAATCCTTGTAACATTTGGTAAAGTACGAAGGAGAGCTAAAACCGACCTCATACGTTATTTCGGCAACGGTCTTTTCTGTAGACGCAAGCAACGACGCAGCCTTCTTTAAACGAGCTATACGAAGCAACTCATTAGGAGAGTAACCCGTCAGCGCCTTGGCTTTCCGGTACAACTGTACACGACTCATGCCAATCTTGTCGCCCAAATCTTCCACGCTCAGTTCTGAATTGCCCAACTGTTCTTCTATCAGCGTGCGAAGTTTCTCGACAAAGCCTTTGTCCAAATCAGCAATCGGCTCCTTGCGCAATGAAGTCTTGTCTGCAAAGAAACTTTGCAGACGGCGGCGGTTGTCTATCAAATTACGTAAACGAACCAACAGCAAGCGCGCACTGAACGGCTTCAAAATGTATGAATCGGCTCCGCATTCATAGCCCATCACTTTCTGCTCATCCATGGTATAAGCAGTAAGCATCATGACTGGAATGTGTGAAGTCTGCACTTCCGACTTCAACCGCCGACAGCATTCCATACCATCCATTACCGGCATCATCACATCACAAATAACCACATCGGGTACATATTTCATAGCCTGCTGGATACCTTCCTGCCCGTTAGAAGCCTCAATTACCGTATATTTTCCGTAAAGAAGAGCTTTCACGTAATCACGTACATCCACGTTATCGTCGATAACCAATACCGTTTCCTTATCATCACGTTCCACAAGCTCAGGCGCTGTCTGTATGGTTTCCTGATCGGCAGATACCAGAGCCCCCTCTTTCAAGTTCTTCAAGATTACATTTTTTTCGACATGTTCTTCAGGTACTCCCTGCTGTTGCATCGGCATTTCAATAGTAAATACAGCACCTTTCCCCTTATGACTATCCACCGAAATTGTACCTCCATGCATTTCCACAAAAGCTTTTACCAATGCCAGTCCGATACCGGAACCTGCATGATGGACATCTATCTGATAAAAGCTCTCAAAAATATGCTGAACATGTTCTGCCGACATGCCGATTCCCGTATCGGATACCTGATAACGTAACCAGCAAGCACCATCTTTATTGAATTGTGAAAGCTTTACTCCAATTGAGCCGTTCTCTGGAGTGAACTTAAACGCATTCGAAAGCAGATTGTATGTGATACGCTCCATTTTCTCTGCATCGGCTATCATTTCATACCCGCTTTCTGAAGGATCGGCCAAAACCGTAAAATGAATATGCTTGCGATAAGAAAGCGTACGGAACGCTTCGGTCCAGTCCTTAATTTGCTCCCAAATATCGAAACGTGACAGTGTCATATCCAACTTTCCGTTTTCGAACTTGCGGAAGTCAAGAATCTGATTGATAAGACGTAACAAGACTGTTACATTTTTCTGCACGATATTCAGCAGGAAACGCTCGTTCTCACCGAGATTATTACTTTCCACTAATTGGTTCACAGGATCGGCTATCAAGGTAAGCGGCGTACGGAAATCGTGTGATACATTCGTAAAAAAAGCCAATTTGGCATGTGTCGCCTCCTCCAGTTGTTTCGAAAGGCTGATTAACTGGTCACGTTGTTCCTCAAGACGTTTCTTCTGATCGGACAGTTCTTCATTCAACCGGTTTTTAGTCCAAAACGCCCGCACCACAAAGAAAAGTAACATGGCTACCAATATCAGGATGACGATACAGGCATACAGGAGCATCCGTTGTGAAGAATAACGCATCAGATAAGTATCCAACTGTTTATCAAGTACCTCTATCTTAGTATCCAGTTGACTGATATGGGCAGTCTGCATCTGCATGATACGAGCATTGGCCTTATTGACCAGCGCAGTCGACAGACTTGTCTCACGAGCATAGTCCTTACCACGCAATATATTCATAGCAACTTCCATCACCTTATCACCACCGGTAGGGTAAATGAACGTAGCATCCAAATGTCCATCGGCCACCTGTTCTACCCCATAGCCTTCACCTGCCAGTGCATCAATCCCGACAAATAACATATCGTGCTGACGATGTCGTTTGACCGCAGTATTATATGCACCAATAGCCATGCGGTCGTTATGTGCAAAAACCATATCAATATGAGGATAACGGGAAAGAATAGAATCGAAAGCGACTTCTGCCGATTCCTTGAGCCATGCTGCATCAGCCGAAGCGATAATCTTGATACCCGGAGTTGCCTTCAGCGCATCCTTCAATCCTCTATGACGTTCCAATGCCGACGTAGAGCCACGCAATCCGGTAACTTCAACCAGGTTGCCTTCACCTTGCAGCCGCTCGGCAATATAACGTCCTACATGACGACCTATTTCATAATTGTCTGCCCCTACATAGGCAGTATACTTATCCGAATGAATTTTACGATCGACCAGCACTACAGGAATACCTTTATCGTATGCTTTTTCAATGACAGGAGTAATGGCATCGGCTTCATTGGGAGAAACGATAAGTAAATCCACTCCCTGCCGGATAAACGACTCAATGTCGGCAATCTGACGGGCATTATTGTCCTTTGCTGTAAGAATTTCCACCTCCACTCCCGGATAGAACAGAGCTTCACGACAGATTTCCTTATTCATTTGTTCGCGCCATTCATCGTCACTACATTGTGATACTCCAATCACATAACGTACCTCCCGAGGAGTACATCCCACAACCAACCAGCAAAATAACGAAATAAGGGCAAACAAAGAATGTTTCATAGTATAAAATTGTGTGTTATAATAAATGGATAAACCTTCACACGTTTTGTCATTGCCTCCCGGCAACAAAACGTGTGAAGGAATAAAAGGAGAAAAAGGCTTATTTTACAACGCGATCTTTCAAAGATTGCGGCAAAACAGGCATTGCTCCATTTTGCGTACAAACATAAGCTGAGGTTTCAACAGCCAGCTTATGTGCTTCGCCAATAGACAGACCACTTAAGATAGAAGCGACAAACGCAGCCGTAAATGAATCACCGGCTCCTACCGTATCGGCAACTTCCACTTTCGGTGTTTCAACAAAAGAAACTTCACCTGGTGTAAAGACATAGCTTCCGTTTACTCCACAAGTGAGAATCAACATCTTCAAGTTATACTTAGCCAGCAGAATCCAGCATTTATCCTGAAGATCAATTCCCGGATAGCCAAACATACGGCTTACAGTAACCAGTTCTTCATCATTTATCTTCAACACATTACATTTTCTAAAAGAATTGCAGAGAATTTCTTTGGTATAGAATCCCTGACGAAGATTAATATCGAAAATCTTCAATGTATTTTCGGCTGGCATCGTATCGAGGAAACGATTAATTGTTTCGCGAGAAACAACGCTTCTCTGCGCCAGTGAGCCAAAACATACGGCTGTAGTGTGTTTCGCCAAATCTTCCAATGCCGGAGTATAAGGAATGTTATCCCATGCTACACCTTCTTTTATGTCATAACATGGCACTCCCTCATTATCAAGTTCTACCTGTACCGTACCAGTAGGATAAGGTACTATCTCTACCATTGTATTTAACTTCTTCTCACGGAAATTATCCAAAATCTCCATACCCAGCTTATCGTCACCCACAGCGCTGACAACGCGGCTGTTCAATCCAAACTGTGATACATGATAAGCAAAGTTTGCAGGAGCACCACCTATTTTCTTTCCTTCTGGAAGCACATCCCATAATGCTTCACCCATTCCTACGACAATCGTATTTTCCATATCTAGTTTCTTTTATTAAAGTTAAACATTACTTTTTAATTTTCAATGTATAGAACAGCAAATATATTACTCCAACCGTCATAACGGCAACTGCTCCATTCTGTCCGATAGCATCACTTGCAAAACCCATAAACAAGGGGAATACCGTACCACCGAACAATCCCATAATCATTAATCCCGAAATCTCGTTCTTCTTTTCCGGAACGGCAAGTAATGCCTGTGAGAAAATGATAGAGAAAATATTAGAGTTACCGAAACCAATCAATGCTATGGCAATATAAATCACTGCACCGGCATCGGAAGCGAAGAGCCCGATCATAGCCAGCAGCATACAAATAACACTGACGATAAAGAATGAACGTGAAGATACTTTCTGCAAGATAATAGCTCCGGAGAAGCATCCCAAGGTACGGAATATAAAATACAAGCTGGTGGCAAAACCTGCCTCATCGAGTGTCATTCCCAGACGTTCCATCAAAATTTTAGGAGCAGTAGTATTCGTACCTACATCGATACCTACGTGACACATAATACCCAAGAAACAGAGCAAGATAAACGGACGTCCCAGTAACTTCAAACAACTTACGAAACCGGAAGCCTTATCAGGCTTTTCTTCTTCTATAGGAGTAGCTCCCAACCACAGAACAGCAATCACGGCTATTACCATATATACCGGGAACAATACACGCCAGCCCAGCCCAAATGTAGGCATTGCCTGAGTAGCTCCCCACATGGCTATATACGGAGCCAGAAAAGAAGCTATCGCCTTGACAAATTGTCCAAAAGTCAAAGAACTGGCAAGTTTATCGCCCGAAATAATATTACTCAACAGCGGATTCAGCGAAGTCTGCATCAGTGCATTTCCAATTCCCAGCAACGAGAACGAGCACAGCATTACCCCGTAGCTATCGCTGAAAATAGGAATAAGAAGTGACACAAATGTGACAATCAAGCTGAGCATCACTGTCTTTTTCCGTCCGATTCTGTTCATCAGGATACCTGTCGGTACAGAGAAAATCAAGAACCAGAAAAAGACTAATGACGGGAAAATATTAGCTTCCGAATCACTCAGATTCAAATCGGCTTTTACATAATTCGATGCGATTCCTACCAAATCGACAAATCCCATTGCAAAAAAGCAAAGCATGATAGGAACCAATTTTGCATATTTCAGTTTATCGGTTGTTGTCATTTTAAGTAAAGCTTTATAGTAAATGAATGTTTTTTACAGTCCGGATAAAATAACTCCCTTTCCTCAAAAAGGATTTAAGGTCAACAAGTATTAAAGGCCGAACTGTTGAATCATAGCAGGAACTAAAAGCACCGTTGTGCTTATAGTCCCAATTTATATATTTTCATGTTGCTGATCTGTGCTTCACCATTCTCAGCATAGAAGTTCATTGCATTGTATGGTTGAGTTGGGAATACCAAATTTGTCATAGCAATGCGTCCACCATCAACAAAGATTTCGACAGAACATTTATCTACAAAAATATTCAGATGATAAGTCTTTCCTTCACACAGTGACAGAGGAGCCCATGTACCCAGTGCAAAATCATTCTTGTAGTTGACAGACATTGTCTTGCGGTGATCATCTGTTTCCTTGGCATTTACATCAAATGGACCAATTTTCTCCAGATCAACAAATCCACTTTCCGTACGGTCGGCAATCAGTTTACCTGCCTTCATGTCAAGATAGATTTTCATTTTTTCACCTTTCGCATTCAGCAGATCAAATCCTACCACCTGTGCCTTACCCGGAGTTACATCCATCTCCAGTTCATAAGCACCGTCTGTATTCGGAACGATTTCGTCAATCTTGTACTCTCCCTCTACAGTAAAATCGTCGACCTTACGTGTATCCTTACGCAATGCTTCTGTTTCCTTCACAGCATTGGCAGCCATATAGATTTGTCCGTCTTTTGTATAAAGCGACAATTCACGAGGCAATGCGTTGGCACCGCGATACTGCTTAATAGGAGTGATATTAGCATACTGCCAGTTACTCATCCAAGGTACAGCGATAATACGGTCACCAGTGTTAGAGAAACATACAGTTGCATAATGGTCTTTTCCATAATCCAACCATTTGGTTACTTCGGGCTTAGTATCACATTTAAACTCTTTACCATCGAAATCACCAACGAAATATTCTGTAGCACTACCACCGAACATACATCCCGGGTTAATATTGACAATCATGACCCATTTCATGTTGTTCTTGTCGCCATCAACCGGAAGCTGGATAAAGTCCGGACATTCGAACTGGTTAGGCTGTACTCCATAACCTTTTCCGAAGCCACTTAAATATTCCCAGTCTTTCAGATTAGAAGAAGCATAGAAGCGCATTTCTTTGTCAGCAGAAACAATCATGTACCACTTCTGAGCCGGTTCATACCAGAATACCTTCGGATCACGGAAATCCTTCAAGCCGTCGAATGGAGTCAGAACCGGATTTTTCTCGTATTTTGTATATGTACGTCCGTTGTCGTTACTGTATGCCATGCACTGAATCTGTCCGTGTTCATCACTCGCAGAAGTATAAAAAGCAATCATGGCATCCTTACCGTAGCCTGCGCTGTTGTTATGGTCTACAATAGAGCTACCCGAAAAGATATGTCCCAGCGTATCGCGAGCAATAGCCGGCTTCAAGTGCTCCCAATGAATCAGGTCTTTACTTACTGAATGTCCCCAGTGCATATTTCCCCACTTAGAACCGTAAGGGTTATACTGGAAATACAAATGATATTCGCCATCCTTATATACCAGTCCATTCGCATCATTCATCCATCCATACAGAGGAGTATGATGATAAATAGGACGATAGTAATCGGTATTGGCAGTATTAAAAGTATCCGATAACTGGATATTTTCCCAACATACAGCCTTAGCTGGTACTTTGCCGACTGTAACCGTTGCTTCTTCTGTTCCTTGTGGCAATTCAAACGGAACATAATATTCTACACTATCTACAGCCAGACGAATGTCCATTGCGACATCTGCCGGACTTCCAGTGTCGAGTTTCACCTTTCCCTCCCCTGCTGTTTCCTGAACAGGAAGCAACAAATACTTCGCGGGATGAGCAATGTGAATGACAGTCAAAGAATCGCCCTGATTTTCGAATGTCAGGCTATTCTTCTGCGACTGACAAGCTATCATACTACACAAAAAAGCTTGTCCCAAAATCAGCTGAAAGATTTTACTTTTCATGGTATATGTTTTAAAATGTTTTAAAGTTACAACTTTTTTATTTTCTAATTATGAAGACCTGATATTTTTATATAATCTAATACCTATTGAAAACTATATAAAAAACGTTTTTCATTCTTCATCTTCATTTCGAAAGAGATGAAGATGAAGTTATATGAATCAGAATTTTATCTGAGCAGAGAATTCTACCGTGAACGGACGGATATAACTACCGGCCATCACTGTATTGGCGTACTGTCCTGCTTCGTCTTTGGTAACAAGTTCTGCACCGGCAATACTACCTTTAGCACCTGTTTGATTCAGGAAGTTGACAACCGAACATCCCAGTGACAACTTTTTGTTCACCTGCCAGTTTAAACCTCCGAAAGTTTCCCAGCGTCCATTAAAGTAATATGCATCATTGATATTCGCATAAGTCTTACTGAAATAACGGAAGCTAGTCCATATTTTCAAATCCTTGGTAATCATATAACTTGGATCAATTTCCACGATCACCTGCGGAATTTCTGCTACAATGTTTCCCGTCGCATTGATCTGACCAACATATCCGTCTGAGAACTTAACCGAAGTTTCGTATTTCTTATAAGTCGGCTTCTGGTAAGTGAACAAGAAATGCAAATCAAATCCCTTGAACGGAGTAGCTACTACATCGGTAGTCCATCCCAAAGTCTTGATATCATAATTAAGCGGAGCTGCCAAAATCTCATTCACGCCATTTATCGCATGCTGAAGATTCAACGTCGAGTTATTGTTGGTCTTCGAGATATACGAGAACAATGAAGTCAAGCTCAACCATTCATTATTAAAATAGATACCTGCACGTCCCAATGGTACAGAAATCTTATCGGTATTTGGCAAAACAGACGGAGCAAAGTTCTCTATCTTAGGATGCTGTGTAATATATGTAAAATCGCCGGTAAAACCAAACTTATCAGTCAGCTTATAAGTAGCAGCAGCACTTAATGCATAATTGAACCAGTCGTAATTAATAGGAGTAGGACTAATCGCTACCGCACCAGAAGTACCCGCTGTGCCAGCAGCATATCCTGTCTGATTACCATCTGCATCATATACCGGAACAGCAGTCGCTCCAAGGTAATAATTAGCAAAACGTCCGACATAATCTCCATTAGCATTTTTTACAGCTGCATTGTTGCCACGAAGTGCCTGATATTCCAAACGAGCTCCATAATACAAGTTGAATTTTTCAGTAATATCCCAGTCGTGAGTAAAATAAATAGCTAATTTATTTTCATGACCGTTATAATATTCTGAAGCATTCTTGTTGAAATCATAATAATATCCATTTCCTGCATAAGAACGGCTTGTAGCAGTCGCAAAAGCCGGATTCCACAAACGTACCGGATAACTTCCATCGGCAGGAACAGACTGATCGTACATGGTTGTGTTCGAAGCATAGTCAATATCATAATACCACTCATTCAGTCCCAAACGCCATGTTCCGTTCGACAACTTACGTGACAGCTCGGTAGTAAACATCAACTCATCAATAAAGCCACGGTTCAAACATGACATACGACTTTGAACATATTCTCCATCATACGGTTGCATAGAGCCATCGGCAGCTTCATACTGATAATTGATAGAGCTATTGGTGCGTTGACTCAACTCCATCGGAGTCTGGTATACACACGATCCCATTGCATGATCATATTTCATGACAACTTTCCATGCCAATCCATTATCCCATTTATAGTCATTCATCAAAACGAACTCACTACCTTTATTCTGTGCAGCATCGTAAAGATTTGTTTTCTTCAATTCACCTGTACGCATATCCCGATACATCATCTCATTGTCTACAGGCAAATAAGATGTGGTACCAAGAGCGAACTTACCGAACTCTTTCACACTACCATCGCCTACATAAATAAACGGCGCCGACTGAGTTGCATAGTTATATACAGGATGACTGTTACTATAATGATACATCGCAGTAAACTCACCGCGATTATTATTGTAGCGTTTGGTCAAAGCGAACTTATAAATCTGAGTTCTGTCTTGAAACGGTGTAGACTTGATTTTAAATGTTCCCGGATCAAAGTCCTGATAAATACTTCCACTGTAAAACCAGTCATTAGCAATCTCACCATTCAAGTTCAGTGAAACTTCCTGCATTCCGAAATGGTTAGCCTTATAGTCTAAAGTACCATGAAACCCTTTTTGGCCTAGCTGAGTAAAAGAGTTTACCGCATAACCGATATTACCTGTTGTAATAGCAGTTTCTGCGATTTTCAGAAGTCCTACATGACTCAAACTAGCATCAGCACGCCACAATGAATTTACGGTGTGAGGATTTGTCGCATAAGTAACCGGTATACCATTCTCCAGAACATTCACATCGGCCGATGGAAGACCAATCTGAATTTCACGAGGACCGTTAGCACTAGCGGCATTCAGCATGACATTACGATTTCCTTCTTCCTTGGAATTACCGTCATTATTTGATGATTTATTTTCTTCCTGTGCGTATCCATTAACACAAGCCAAAGCGAGCAGCACTATTGCTGCATTCATACGATTGCAAAACTGTTTTTTCTCAGTCTTCATAGTTATTTTTTAAATATGAAAGAGTAGATTCTAATTCGGCGCAAAAGTACACAAGCATTGACTCTACAGATATAAGAAATGTTACATCATATAGCAAAATTGTTACATGAAACAATTTTAGCAAACAGCGTAACATTTTTATCTATCTGCATATAAATCATTTATAATGGCATAATATACCGAAACTTACTGCATAGGGCTCATATATTGCGTGACTTGAATATATTGACCGATACCGGTTTTCGGTAACCTCAGGTTTAGATACCGCCAACTCGGTATCGGTCCAGTAGTCAATACCTATTGCAACTTATATACACTTAATGATTTCACAGTATACCCATCTTTGTCCGATTCAAGGATTAACTTATTATAAGGGACTGTCGGAAATACAAGATTCGTCATCACAAACTTTCCTTCTTCGCCGAATGCTTCAATACTAGAAGAGTCGACAAACAAACGCAGGTGAATCTTATTTGTATCCTCAACAGGAGCTACCGTTACAGCAGGGAAATCACGACTAAAATCGACAATACCACTTGCACTCCGGTCCATAACAAATTGCTTACGCACCGTATCGTAATACATGGATACCTTTTCGTTCTGGTCATTTACCAAAGCAAGAGCAATCTTCGATGCACCAGCATTTTCAATTGTCATTTCCAATTCATAGGCACCCTTATTATCCTTCAGCAGACTGGCAACCTCATACTTATCAGTTACCTTAAAAGAAGGAATCTCTACTTTTTCCGAACGTGCCTTCTTTATTTCAGGTGAAGGAGTACTTTTCAAATAAAGTTCATTGTCCACCTTATAAAGAGTGAGATCGCGAGCTATTGTATTCGTACTACGATACTGAGTAGTAGGAACATTATTTGCATATTGCCAGTTACTCATCCAGCCTAATGCTATACAACGACCGGCTGGAGCATTACTCCATGTAACAGTAGCATAGTTGTCTTTTCCCCAGTCCATCCATTTGGTCAAAGTAGGAGACTCATTAACAAAAACCTTACCATCAAAGTGTCCAACAAAATATTGTGTGGCACTACCTCCGAACGGTCCGCCCGGATTGATGTTGCAGATGAGCACCCATTTCTTTTCTTTCGTACCTTCAACCGGAACCTCTACCAGATCAGGGCATTCCCATACACCACCATGTGCACCTTGCATAGTGCCGAAACTGCTTTCTTTCTTCCAGTCCTTTAAATTAGAAGAGGAATAAATCTGTATTTCCTGTCCTACAGCCAGCATCATCACCCAATGCTTACCTGGAGCATACCAGAATACTTTCGGATCACGGAAATCACGTTCAGGAGAAGTCAGAATCGGATTATGCTCATATTTGGTAAAAGTCTTACCATTATCCAAGCTGTATGCCATACTTTGAGATTGTACATCTCCCCACGGACTTGGTTTAGCTGACGTATAGAATGCTATGACGGCACCTTTACCGAAACCGGCAGTATTATCTTTATCAACCACACAAGATCCACTGAAAATAGTACCCCACGCATCTGCTACGATTGGAGTACCTTCATCCGTCCAATGTACCAAATCAGTACTTGTAGAATGTCCCCATGTCATATTTCCCCACATTGATCCATAAGGATTATATTGGAAATACAAGTGATAGACTCCATCCTTGTAGAACATACCGTTCGGATCATTCATCCAGCCATATACCGGAGTATGATGATAAACGGGACGGAATTTCTCACGATTGGCAGAATCGAAAGTATCAGAAACCTTTATTTCCTTCCAGCACAACGAAGAAGAAGGCATACCCGTAATGTCGATTGAAATAGTCTTTCCCGCATAGGCAGACAAATCCAATGGTACATAATAATCAACTCTTTCACGAGCCAGGCGGACATTGATGCTCTGATCTAACTGAAACTGATTATTAACAATAATGTTAACCTTGCCTTCCGGTGCGTTCTCCTGAACGGGAAGAAGTAAAAACTTCTTCACCGAATCCAGAACGATAATATTTTGCTCGTTAGCCAAATGCTTAACATTCACATTATTCTCTACACCTTGAGCCGTCAGTGAAAGCCCTAACATAATGGCCAACAAACCTTTCTTTGATGAAAATAAATTCAAATCCATAAAACAATTAATCAGTATATTAATAATAACTTACTTCAACATTGCTTACCTCAACGGTACCTTCGTAGCAGTTAATAGACCAGCAGTTCTTCTGTGTACCATAAATACGGTTTGTATAAGCAACGTTGTCATTGACATAAACAACGCAAACAGAATTGTCCGTATAAACGGTGATATGATATTCGTTATCGGTAGGAGTGTTAAACAAGTATCCATCAATTCCTGCAACAAATCCCATCCCTTCTTCTCCTTGTTCTTCAAAGTTCAACTTTCTCTTGCCATTATCCTCCGGATTAACAACGATAGAATAATACTTCTTCGAGTCAGTACCACGAACCAAAGAGAATCCGAACTTATCGGTTTTATCTGTCGTCTTTACAGTAAAAGATATTTTGTTAGCAACATTCAAGCGGTTGAATAATACGAAAGCATTTCCCGTCAAGACATAATTGCCAGCATTTTCACTTACCCCATTATCGCTTTTTGCCATAACCTTCAACGAGGATTTTGAAGTATATTTCTTGTCGATGCCTTCTACACTACCCAATGACAAAGTACCATCTTCGTGCTGGATAATACGATGAGCAACCAAGTTTCCAGCCCATTGAGGTTCATTCGGAGCAGCTCCAACCGATGTATTGTTATTGCCTTCACGTGTCGGACACCATCCCCAGATATAACGGTTAGTACCATCCGAAGCAGTCTTTCCGGCATAGAAAGCACGAGAATCCAAAAGACCTTCATGATCATCCGGCCATATACCTGCATCATTGGCTGTACATGCCTTCAGTTCTTCCAGCGTATGTCCTTTAAAATACTGAACTTTACGGATAGCAACATGTTTTTCTGAATACACCAGATACCACCAGTCACCCATCTTAAAGACATCCGGACATTCGTAGAAACGATCCCACATCATAGACATGAACACTCCTTTGTGTTCCCAAGACTTCAAGTCGGAAGAAACAAATTCAGCCAAAACGCCCTTTGTACCCTGCATTGTAGAAACGATCATATGATAAACGCCATCATCTCCCTTGAAGACAAACGGATCACGGAAATCTTTTGCACTATATCCATAATCATTCCCCTGCAAATAGAAAGTCTTACTCTTCGTCCATGTCTTAAAATCAGAAGAAGTCGCCATCATTACAACTTCCAGATTTGCGCTATGGCCTGTATAGAATGTATAATAAACTTTCTCCGACTCATTATAAATAGTACTACCTGTTCCAATTGCAGCATCTGCCTCCGAAGCATTACCGGTAGGAATCACCTCTCCCAACGACTGGTAAGAGCCAACATCCTTTGTACTTACCCCCCAAATAGGATGGTAGGTTGCTTCCTGATTAGGACGAAACTCCTGTAAATACAAAATTTTAAAATTCTGTTCTACCGGATCATAGAACGGCATTGGATCGCCTACATAACCCACATACGGTCTGTAATAAGTAGAAAACTGTTCGTCTGTCGAAGCGAAATATGTCGCAGTACCATCCCAATCTTTCTGTGTCAATATAGGATCATCGTCATTACAACTACCTAATGACATAAGGGCAGCCAAAGCTAAAGAATATATCATTGTTTTCATAAATTACATTATTTAGTTAACGTTGTCCGACAAATGACCACCTTTATCGGACAACTTATTTTTGAATATTTATTTTGACTCGCTTATTAAATAATTAATAGCATTCTGAGTAAGCTTCTCTACATTTACATGATACTGGTCAGCCGAAACATCTACCCCAGCAGAATACCAGTCATAGCATCCTGAACCAATGCAGAGAACTCTACCTGACGTCTCACTTGAAGGATACTCCCATACAACTACGGCACCATCACCTCCATAGCCTAAGCTAACAGCACCATGATTTGTTTCCCATGTGGTCAAATCGGCATAATCTTCCCAACCAAGATGCCACTGAGCCGTACTGTTAGTAATGTTATAGCCTTTGTCACAAGTATAAATAGCTGGTTTTCCATCAATTGTTGCAGTAGATATACCTGCATAAAGCGCATGTTCTGAATTGTTTGTGATAAAGAAGCTCCATGGAGCAGTAGTTGTTTCACCAGATGCTTCTGTACCTCCCCAACTGTTATTAGGAACCTTTCCATCTTTGGTTACCCCTAATTTAGCAGCGTAGTATGTAGCAAAACGAGTCAGCAATAAACTACCTCCATTTTCATAGAATTCTTTTACCTTCGAAACAGCCTGTACCGCACTTGCAGCATCAGCATCAAATTTTGCCTCGTTATTAATTCCTCCATCCACATGCAGATGCCACCACATTACTTTACAATCACTCAAGTTAACTCTTCCTGTACGAACATCATCGAATGACAAATACTGAGCATTCGGAATATTCTTCAACATCCAGTTTGCTGCTGCTTTTTCTTCCGGATTAAGCTCGTCAATTGAAGAAGCCAAACCTACATATACGGCACTTGGAGAATCAGACTGAACAACACTTACAGTATAAACAGTAGTTGCACTCTGATAAGTAACAGTAAATTCAACCGGATTAGTAAAGTCAACAGCTTGTCCTGAAGCCGGAGATACGGTTGCGCCTTCGGTCGTTTCAATCGTAGGAATCAGACTAGTTATAGTAGCACTTGTCGGGATTCGTACCAAAATTGAATGATTTTCTTCATCGATAATACCCGTATACTCATTATTCAATTTGAATGATGTAATTTTAGCTTCATCATGTTTAACAGTGACGGTATAATCCAAGAAAGCATCCCCTCTAGTTACCTTAATTGTTTGAGGAAAAGAAAAGTTAGCAACATCTCCTACTTTCATTGAAGCTTCCGCGCCATCGGAAACTTCAATTGCTGTAACTTTCATAGCATCTGTATTATAATCAACAGGCACTCCTACTACAACCGTTTTATTCGAATTATCAATAATACCCTGATATTCGTCCAACTTCAAGGTTTTCAACCAAGTATCTCCACTCAATTGAAGGTCTGAAGCATTATCATCACATCCCACAATAAAAATCAATGAGAGGAGGATGAAAAGAACTTTATTTATATGTTTTATTGCATTCATAATATTCATTTATTAAGATTCACAATTTAATTACCAACCTCCACAGTTCTGTGTATAATGTCCGTTACTAGCACTTATCTGAGCGAACGGTATAGGCAAGTATTCATTTTTATTTTTAGTAAACGAAGCACTTGAATAGACAGCACAGTTATCAGCTTCTTCTGCATAGAACTTATTCAAAACCTGATCGGCTTCACCCCAACGTACCAGATCGAAGAAACGATCACATTCCATTGCCAATTCTACACGACGTTCAAACTTCAACATCTTCAAAGCTTCATCCTTTGTGTAAGTTCCTGTATAAGGTTTAACATAGAATGTAACTCCATAAGTAGAAGGATAATTTGCAATCATGGTTGTACTCTGACTTGCACGATTACGCAATTCATTAATCAAGTCAATAGCTTCACCAATACGTCCATCATTCAACTGGATCAGTGCCTCTGCACGCATCAACAACACATCAGCATAACGAAGAACGATATGGTTCATTGGGCTACCCCACCATCCACCTTTAATCAGATATCCGCTATCTGGATCTACATTCTGCTTCAATGTGACATAATAACCATAAAGACCGTTACTACGACTCCAAGTAGAAGACTTGTCCATCATATACTTCGTATTGAATTCGTAAGGGAATCCAGGCATACCTACAGTCAGGAACAAACGAGGGTCTGCATTATCAGCAGTTACATCGTAGTCATTATTATTAAAGGTATCGAACAACGGATGTCCGTCTTTATCTGTTCTAAATGCATTTACCAGATTCTGGCTTGGTTTATAAAAATCACAACCGCCATCTGTTACACCCGGAATATTCGGAACAATCAAACCATATGACCAGTTACAGTTACCATTGTTTGTACCATCATTCATAGAATACTGCATAGCCCACAATGATTCGCATCCGTTTTCATACTGAGGCTCTGGACGGAAGTTATTATGGAAATCAGGTTCCAGACCGTATCCCCCGGCCGACATGATTTTTTTGTCTGTATACTCAACAACCTTTGCCAAATCTTCAGCATTAATGCTTGTTACTTCATTGTTTTCAGGATCATCCTGATGGTAGGCCTTATACAAATAAGTTTTTGCCAGGTAAGCAGCTGCAGCAGCTTGGGTAGGACGACCTTTATCGGCTTGTGTAACTGGCAGATGCTCAAAAGCAAACTGAAAATCATCTGCAATCTGCTGCCAGCTTTCATCATTAGAATAAGTAGTATTCGACAGATTATTATATTCTTCTGGAGAAAGACTTTCATCGTTTGCCAAAACAATATGCTTAAATAACTGTTTCAACAAGAAATGTCCGTGACCACGCAAGAATCTCATTTCAGCAATACGCTGATTCTTCAACGGATAAGTACTTTCATCCATCTGATCCAACAACTGCAAAGCGGTATTGGCACGAGAAATACAGTTATACAAACGCTGCCACATATCGCTGATATTCCATGCAGTAGTCATGATACCTTGAGAGATATCCAACGTATGAAACACATCACCATCCTCAGTACCATTTCCACCTTTATAAGCATCGTCTGAACGAACATCATAGTTCCACATGGAGAAAGAAGAGTTGATATCTTCTGCAGATATCCATACAGCATAAGCAGAAACGACCAGATTGTCTACATATTCAGAATTCTGCAATTGTTCATTATCAATGGTTCCCTGTGGTACTTGATCTTCCAAAAAATCAGAACATCCAGAGCAAGCCAACGTAGCACCTAAAATAGTTGCATATAATAAATTTCTCATAATTTTCATTTTAATAGTTACTTGTTTTTAAAAGCTGACATTAACACCGAAAGTCAAGTTCAAAGGAATCGGGTAACCAAAATTCGGGTTTTCCGGATCGACGCCTGTAAAATTTTTACTCTTAATTGTAAGTAAGTTCTGTGCACTTAAATAAAGACGCAGACGTTCCATTTTCATTTTCTTTGCAAAATTCTCCGGAACATTGTAACCAATCTGAAGATTACGCAGTTTCAAATATGAGCCATTCTCTACAAAATAAGTAGATACACGTTTTTCATTATTAATATCATCACGCGACAATGCCGGAATATTTGAATCAGGATTTGTTGGACTCCATGCATCAAGAACCCGTTTACCTTTGTTCAAGAAACCGATATTCAAACCACTCCACAAGTCAGTTTCCTTTTTCAAGTCACTAATAATATCTACTCCCTGTACACCTTGCCAGAATAAAGTTAAATCAAAATTTTTGTATTCCAGATAGATATTCAATCCATAGCTGAATGCAGGTGTCGGATCATAAATCCACTGCTGGTCTTTTTCATTGATAACACCGTTGCCATCAATATCACGCCAACGGATACGACCCAATCCAGCGCCTTCCTGAGTAGCATGATTATCAATTTCAGCCTGTGACTTAAAGATACCATCGGCTACATAACCAACTTGTGCTCCATTCGGATGACCAACAACACTTTCTACACCGTTACCACCAAATGTTCCATTTGCAGCAACTGTTGCAGGAAGAGCAGTAATCTTATTACGATAAGCAGAAATATTACCACTCAAATCATACTTTAAGCCAAATGCCGTACTATTACGATAACCTACGTTCAATTCAAAACCTTTATTATCCATTGCTCCAGCATTGATCCATTGTGAACTACCTTCACCCATAGCAGCAATACCAGCCATCTGAACAAGGATATCGGTTGTCTTTTTATAGAACCAGTCGAATGATCCGTACAAAGTCTGACTGAACAAAGAGAAATCAAAACCTAAGTTTGTCTGAGTAGTAGTTTCCCACTTGATATCATCGTTTCCAATCTGGTTACGTTTAAATCCAGATTGCAGAATGCTTCCGCCATTTGTACCAGCGATATCATAAGAAGTACCATAACTCTGTCCTCCTGATTCGCTTACACCATAATTAGGTACGTAAATGGTGTAACGAGCAATATTTGAAATTTCCTGGTTACCCGTCTGACCCCATGAAGCACGGATCTTCAAATCATCCAACCAAGTAAGTCCTTTCATAAACTTTTCATTACTGATACGCCATCCCAAAGATACAGACGGGAAAGTAGCATAACGGTTGTTTTTACCAAAACGAGAAGAACCATCACGACGAACAGTTAAAGAGAACAGATATTTATCATCGTAAGTATAGTTTAATTTTCCAAAGAAAGAAACCAGAGAATATCCCTCTGCTGTACCATAAGCCTGGGCAGTTCCAGTTCCAGCTTCAGGCCACATATAATCCGGAGTCAAAATACTAAAATCTTCTTTATATCCAGAGAACCAGCTATCATCTTCACGGTTCAACTCCATACCAACCATTACATCACCACGATGTTTGCCTACTTCCAAATTATAAGTAGCCACAGCATTCCACATCCATTTTGTCCAGTGCTCTTGCTTTGCTTCCACTGCATTTTTATCATTTGCAACATTACCTTCTGTAATAGGATATGTGAAGATACGCTGCTGCTTCTGAGCATAGTCCAAACCAAAAGTAGAACGAATATTAAAACCTTTGAAGGGATTCAAATTAATATATGCATCACCGAACAAACGCCAATAAGTATAACGGTTATCCGAATTTCTGTCCAAACGAGCTACCGGGTTCTCACGGTCAGGATAACCACCTACAGGGCCAGCATATTCTCCATTGATGTCGTATACAGGCAAAGACGGATTAAACTGCAACACATTTTCCAAGAAACCGCCTGGGGCTTGTACTTCAGAAGTACGGTTCAACGTAAAATGTTCTCCAACCGTCAACACCTTGCCGATCAGATTATAATCAGAGTTCATACGAGCGGAGAAACGTTCGAAATCGGTATCTTTAATAATACCCAAATTCTTGTAATATCCTAAAGAGAAGAAAGAAGAACCTTTTTCAGAACCATTACTTACTGATACATTGTATTGCTGAATAACACCGGTACGGGTTGTTTCATCAAACCAGTCTGTATCAGCAGATGGTACAGTATTATTAGAATCAAGGAAACGAGACATGCTAATGCCATTCAATTGAGGATAGCCGTTGCTATCGTATCCCCAGTCATATTTATAACCCAGCGGGTTCGTATTCGGGTCCTGACCACCATTTACATAGGCCTGCCACATAGCCTGACCATATTCTTTTGCATTCAATACTTCCATTTTATTATTATACATAGAAGCAGATATAGATGCATCAAAGTCGATCTTCAGCTGACCATCTTTTCCCTTCTTTGTTGTAATGATAATAACACCATTAGCAGCACGAGAACCATAAATAGAAGCAGAAGCAGCATCCTTCAAGACCTGAATAGATTCGATATCATTACCATTCAATTCATGCATACCAGCTTTTGTCGGCACACCATCGATAATATAAAGAGGGTCATTGTTATTCAAGGTACCGACACCACGAATACGGATCGTTGTTGAACCACTCGGATTACCATCTGCCGTAACATTCATACCCGGCACACGACCTTGCAACGCCTTCATCGGATTATTTTCATTCTGCTTAGAAAGCTCATCCACACTCACTACGGAAACGGCTCCTGTCAAATCGGCTTTACGTTGTGTAGTATAACCAGTAACAACAACTTCATCCAATACTTCAGTATCCTCTTCCAATACAATGTTTAATACACTTTGAGCTTTTACAACCTGAGTTTTGAAACCAATATAGGAAATAGCTATTTCCGCATTTTGTTTCACTGTTAAAGAAAATTTACCATCAAAATCTGTAATCGTACCATTAGTTGTACCTTGTTCAAGAATAGTTGCCCCGATTACAGGCTGCCCATCAGATTTGGAAACGATAGTTCCCGACACTTGCAAACTTTGTGCTTGCACCACCGAACACACCAAAATAAGGAGTGTTAAAAAGAATGCTCTTTTTATGCTTTCCATTTACACGTAGATTAAGTTTAACATATAATAATAAATCTCCCAAACCGTTCAAAACGGTACTGCAAAATTACCTGACTATACATAATTCATCTATAACAAATGTTTCATTCTCGATTAAAAATGTTACCTGAAACATTTATACTCAAAGATGAAACATTTGTATCATTTAAACTACACACTGAGAAACAATCAGTTAGCGATATACAGCACATATTACCTTTTCTCCTCCTACGTAATATACATGAATTGCCATTCGCTACTCAATTTCATAAGACTTTAGCGCTGCCATATCGACTTCAACCTCCATCCTTTAAAAGAAACAGTGGTTCCAGCCTTCAGTGCAAACAGTTCGATGCCCGTTTGTGAAACATCCGGATAAGTCAGGAAAGTAAAGACATCCCTTCCATCATTGGCAAATAATTCAACGCTCGAACTATCTACATAAAGATGTATTCTTAATTTACCATCTACCGGAATGACTTTAGCATGTTCCATCCGACTGAATTTCGGTATACTCGCATCTGTGCAATTAGTACGATCAATTACTAAATTATGAGAATCCGTATCATAGCTGATTGTAACTTTCCGACCATTTCCAACACACAAATTCAATCCGAACACATTTGATTTTTCAACATCAAAATTAAGATCCAATTCATAAGAGTTCTCAGAAGGAGTAAAAAAGTCAACCTTATTTATTCCCACCTTCAACTCCTGGCTACAGGTTACTCCGTCATACCTTAATGTCTCCAACTGCGGAACCGGTACTTGTATCAAGCGTAAACCTTCTGGATAGCTTTTCAAGCCCAGATTCCGAGGTATAGACCAGAATCCCTTACCATACGTACTAGGCACCAGTTGAGCATAATCCCAGGTAGCCACCCATCCCATAGAAGTGACCGTCGTCAAAGTTGAATCATAATCACGGAATGTACGTGAAGCGTAATAATCCATTCCTTTATCTACATACAGAGGGTCCTGAGGATGATTTTCTATCAACTTGAATTCTTTTCCATCAAAATCACCTATAAAATACTGTTCCTTTGCCCAATTGACAGAAATGACCATCACCCATTTTTTGTTATTCCAATCTCCATCAACAGGAAGCTGAAACAAATCCGGACATTCCCACGACTTTTCCTGGTCACCACACGGCCCGAAATCGCTCTCCCATTTCCAATGTTTCAAGTCAGCCGAAGAATAAATCTGTACTTTCTTCTCGAGTGCTTTGGCCACAACCATCACCCACCTCTGAGTAGGTTCATAATAAAAGACAGTAGGATCACGAAACTCCGTACTACCAATATCCAGCACAGGATTACCCTTATAATACTGAAAAGATTTTCCATCGTGGCTGAAAGACAAACCTTGGGACTGCTTTTTGGAAACTTTTTCAGCAATTGTATAAACAGCTACGCAAGCATTCTTTCCAAATCCGGCAGTATTCTGCTTGTCTACGACCATAGATCCCGTAAAATAATTCATTGCGATATTTTCTCCCGTCATAGCAAAAGGAGTCACTTCCTCATAATGCACTAAATCTTTTGACTCTACTTTTCCCCACCAGAACATATGATATTTATTCTGATAATGGATAAACCCACAAGGATCTCCTATCCATCCTTTCTTGGGACTGAAATGATACTGAGGACGATATTTTTCTTTATAAAGCGAATCGACAGACTGTGCACAAATCTGCAGGCCTATCCCCAGCAAACATCCTACGATATACAATGTTTTTTTCATCACCTTTTTTATTTGTTTTTCATTAGTCTGAATTTTCCAAACAAAGCGTTATCAAAAACACAATCTTTCTACCTTAAAAAGAACGGCAGGCTTAACCCGATCCTGCCGTTACTTACAAAAACTAACCTTTATTAAAAATCAACATATCCTATATTTCTACTATAGCTAGTAGTGATTCTTCAAACTAAAACTTTAGCATTTATTTCATTCGAAATACCGTCAGGAGAATAACACTTTCAGTCATTCACTAATTTTATAGTTTTTCCTGGATACATTAAAAACGGAAAGAGTATCAAAAGAATTTATTTTCATGTTTTCCATTTACATTGTGATTCAGATTCAACACACTTAATAAATTTTCCCAAACCGCTCTTAAACGGTATCACAAAAATAATTCTTCATAAATTTAAATACATACAAAAATGTTTCATCCTCAATTAAAAATGTTGCATGTAACATTTTTAATTGAGGATGAAACATTCTTCTAATCAGGGAATAACCGTTCCCCGCTTAGCTCATCCGTATCAAAAGGCCTCTTTCCGCTTCTTACTTGTCACAATCAAATAGATTCCTAATAAAATAAGAGGCAGACTTAACAATTGTCCAATATTTAACGTCATATTCACTTCTTCTGCCACCTGTGGATTCTTCATAAACTCCAATCCAAAGCGAGATCCAAAAAAGATAATCAAGGAAACTCCTGTTATCAGCCCAATCTGCTTTTGTAAATGAAACTTATAATACATCAGCCACGAGGTGATTAATGCGACAAGGCAGTACAGCATTTCATATATCTGTGTAGGATGGCATGGCTGAGCTGCTCCGTTCTGATTATAAAGTTCCTGCCACTCACGGGAACGCACAAATTCAAATCCCCATGGAAGAGAAGTGGGGTAACCAAAAATTTCGGAATTCATCAGATTTCCAAAGCGAATGCAAATACAAACTACGGCTACCGCCGGAATCATACGGTCGAACAACCACCATACGCTCTTCTTTGTCACCTTTTTCGAATACCATATCAAAGCCAGAATCAGGGCAAAAACCCCTCCGTGGCTGGCAAGCCCTCCTTTCCAGATCTTCAGTATCTCAATCGGATGTGCTCCATAATAATCCCATTCATAGAACAGGCAATGTCCCAACCGGGCACCAATCACACTACTCACGATGCAATATACAAACAACTTGTCGGCCCAATAGTCGGGATAACCTTCCTTCTTGAACAAACGCGATACTATTTCATAAGCGAGGATGAACCCGATTCCCCACATCAGTCCGTACCAGCGGATTTCGAGGGACCCTAAATGTACTAACACAGGATCTACATCCCAAACAATACTTGCTAACGTCATAATAAGTCTTTCCATTTTTAATTATGCAAACGCAAAGAAAATAAAAAAACAGTTTTTATCCATTAGCATCTGAATATTTTTTATTTAAACTAGACAAATATTCTATACGTTGTATAGAAAAAACGTTTCCGTATCAGTGAATATATTTTCAACCAGCAATAACACGGAAACATTTTGATCATTATAATAAATATCTATTTGAAAACTTCATCAACTTTCCACCGTTCGCTCCATGGAATCGTTATATTCCCTTCATTCGTTATAGAAACAGGAAGCCATACGTAACGTGAATCCTGAAGATTTGTCTTCTTCCAGCGGTCGAACATGGCTATATAAGCATTATTCATACCGTGTACAGGTAAGACGAAAGTACTCTGTGCATAAAACGTTTTATCAGCATCCTTTCCTACACATGGATTACCTATAGTCGTCCATGGTCCCATTATAGAATCGGCAACCGCCAATTCAGCCTGATTAGGATCCCATCCTGTACAACCAGAAGAAAGCAAATAATACTTTCCGTTATATTTAAATACAGCAGGGGCCTCACGACTCATCCCAATAAAATTACGTGTAAAGTATCCGTTAGGTTTCAAGTAATCGCTGGTCAATTCACTTATATACATTGTCTTATTATCCTCTGATGAGCAAAAATGATAGGCTTTTCCATCATCATCTACAAAGACCGTCTGGTCACGACTCATTGCATTATTAGGCCGGAAACTTCCTAAATATGTAAAAGGTCCTACTGGAGAATCACTTACTGCAACTCCCGCTGCAGCCTTCAAATAATCAGGACTATCAATATGCATCCACATAACAAACTTTTTTGTGGCCTTATTATAGACGACTTTAGGGCGTTCTAATACTTGAGATGGATGTAAGTCGTGTAATGTATCATTCTTTACAGCTGGGAGTACCAAACCTTCAAACTTCCATGTAGATAAATCTTTCGAAGAATAACAGCTTACCCCAGACACATCGGTACGGAAACACTCCCATGTAGCCCATTCAGGCAACACAGTCTTACCAAGCTTATATTCACCATACCAATAATAGGTTCCTTCATGATAAAGTATTCCTCCTCCATGAGCATTTATCGGATTACCATCAGTATCGTTCCAAATTTCTCCAGAAACAATTTCAGAAACAACCATATTCTTCTTTTGCGATGTTTGACATCCAACCATAAGCAGCAAACTCACTGCCCAGTAAAAAACTTCTTTTTTATTGATAAATCTCATACTTTTTCAGATATTATATATACTAGTCAGCCAACAAAGATGTAAAGAACCGTTCTATTCTTTCTTTGTCAACAAAATTACATTTATAATTTTTAATTTCTTTTACTGTCAATAAATCACGTAACGCCCTATAACCTGAAGAATCTCTTTCCAATACCATTTTCTGATAAAACAACTTACTATTAGATGCCATACATTTCTCCGGCTGATTTTCAAACTTCCCGACAAAAATATTCTCATCAAATAGATTATTAGTTGAATGAGTCAAATCAAAACGACTCACTTCTGCCGCATAAAAAACATTTTGTCTAAAACAAGTACTATCAGCATATCCATCCCAAAAATCAGAAGTTACCATTGTACGGTCAATATCTTTAGACTTTTTCTGATTAAGATGAATAATATTACGTTCTATCAACGTATTTCTTACAGGTCCGGCTATATGTATTCCTGGAGAGAACATTCCTTGACGAGTTTGCTTAGGACGTATACCATCTCCAATACTGATATTATAGCGTATAACACTTCCCGTATTTCCACAGCTATAACTTCCGGCACCACCGTTATCGCAAACCAATACCATACCTCCGTAATTGTCGTGACTATAATTATACTGTATCAACGTATTGAGACAATTATAATCCGAATCAAAACCTTGCGCATCCCATGGAGCCTTATGACCACTGACTTCGTTAAACTGTATGATAGTATTATCGCAACTCCATGGCCATATTCCAGCAGCAGCCTCCGTCATTGGTAAGATATCAGGAGAATCAAACATCACATTATATTCAATCAACGTACTATCACACCCTATGGGAACTATACCATCCCCAGGTACCTGCTCTATCAGATTATTTCTGATAACCGTATGCTTATTAGGAAACCAGTTCCGACGATCATAATATCCAGACCAGATTATAGCGTTGCGAGAACAACGCAAAATATGACAATTTTCAATAGTTAAATTCTCATAGCGTGACAAGATGCTGTCACCTCCATTTACAATCAAGATACCACTACCGCCACCTTCTTCTTTGACTAAAGAACCATTCACGTCACGTACTGTCACATTATTTATCCTGATATTATGAGATACTCCATAATCATAACATTCCACCTTCAAACCAGAACGCCCAGGTAAAGGAATATTGCCATGATTAACTATTTCAAGGTTCTGCAAAGTAAGGTAATCTGAATTGAATATATGCACAGCATGAGCCGACGAATCATTTCCAATAATAATCGGATCTACCTTCAATTCACCATAAGCATCTATTATAACTGGATTTTCCAAACTTCCTTCAGCAGAAATAGACAACTCTCCACGAAAGACCTCTCCACGTTTAAACAATAATCTTTCTCCTGACTTTAAATTCAGCCCTTTTATCCGTTCAAGAGTTTTCCATGCACTTTCGGCAGATAACCCTGAATTTCCATCATTTCCATTTGTAGCATCTAAATAATAAGTAACAGGAGAAGATACGCATCCGGTAAGCAATAAAATTACAAATAAGATTCCATAATAACGCATAGATACTTCTGGTATTAAAATAAGCTACAGATTAGACAATATAACCTGTAGCTTATATTTTTATATTTTATTTCAAGTTATCATTTAAATCAGAATCGAATGAAGGTATTGTAGAGTAATTGCGCGATTCACTCCACGTTCCCTGCATTTTCACTCCTTCGGTAATCTCTACACCTTCTGCAACCTTCACCGGAGTATCCGCCAAGCGATTTGCAAAAGTATTTTTCAAATCATTCATACGCAACTGATCATTTCCACGTACTACAAGTGCCGGATAATAACCTGCCACCTCGTACCCATGCTCCATCCAACATTTATTTGCAAAATCCTCAGCATTCTTTGCAAAATCCTCAGCAGAATATGTACCGTTTCCATACGAACGATCTAACACTCTTTGTAAACAATCTTTAGAAAGTGCATCTACAGAGTTGGTACTACGAGTCTGAGCCTCAGCATACCACAGAAGTACTTCGCTATATGAAACCAAATATAAAGTCTGACTGCAAATACCACTATTCCAAGTACATTGTTGATCCGTATAATCACCCATTGTATTACCGTCTTTTCCACCTCCATAAAGTAAGGTACGAAACATAGGATGACATTCGCTCATAATATAATTACCATCCGCATCCTTCTGATACCAATCTATAAATTGTCCGGCATACGTATATTTTTCGACATAAACTTTACCGTTATTGCTACCATAAATAGCATCTTTACGAGGACCTTCCGGCATTTCTTTCCAAAACTTGATTTCACCAACAGCATCTCCCCATCCGCCATTAGTTACAGATTCATAAGCCTGACATACGGAATGCTGTGAATCCAATCCTGACCATCCCCATGGATTATCCTTATTAAATTTAACAGCTACCACGCCTTCCTGAGAATAAGGATTTGAAACATACATGAAACGATCCTTATAATTCTGCTCTAATTTATAATAATAATCTCCCTTTTCAACTCCACTGATAACAGCCCCAGCCATAGTAGCTGCTTGAGAATAATATTGTGTCTGATTAAGTGGATACCCTGCACGAGCCATATAAACAGCAGCTAAAACAGCTTGTGCAGCACCTTTATTAATATAGTTATTCAAGTTGTCGCTAATTCTTGGAGCATCTGTATATTTCACTGGCAATATTCTTACAGCTTCTTCCAAATCAGCACATATCTGATTATAAATAGCTTCAATCGTTGAACAACCAATTCCGAAATCAATATCAGTAGTCAATATCAAAGGAACCTCACCATACCAACGTACCAATTTAAAATAAGCAACAGCTCGCCAGAATAATCCCTGACCTTTCCCTATTTTGATTTCCTCATCGCTGGTTGGAACCTTTTCTACATTATTGATTATAAAGTTTGCAGCCTTAATTACAGAATAGTTCTTATTCCATGTCGTTTTGGAATCTGCATTATTGTTACCTACATTAAAACTGTCAAATTCGCGATATACATCCTTGTTACCACTTGTCAATGCTGTTATATCATCTCCCATCCAGTTAGGAGACAAAGCATGTGCACCACCTGTCGAATACTGTACCTGCGCATACAATACACTGACAGCTCCATCCAAGTCATTTTGAGAAGAGAAATAATTATTTTGTACCATTTGTCCCTTAGGATCTTCTGTCAGGAAATCACTGCAAGAACTTGATATGACAGAAAAAGCCAAACATGTAGCTACAAATATTTTTGTTTTCATAATATATTTATATTTAAAGTTCTGTATTAATGTTAGAAGTTCATTTTTACTCCAAAAGTAAAAGTTCTTGGTGTAGGATAACCACCTATATCAACTCCACTACTTACATCCACACTCTTTGAAGAATCATCAGTAAATGCCGATGCTGTAGGATCCATACCTTTATATTTGGTAATAGTAAATAAGTTCTGACAACTTACAGACAAACGTATGTCAGCAAATTTAGTCGATGACTTAGGCAAAGTATATCCTAGACTTAGATTAGCTAAACGAACATAGCTGGCATTTTCAACCCATTGAGTAGAATTAGCATAATTCGTACCTCCATTCAGCAAAGATGCAAATCGTGCATTTTGAGGATTAACATCCCAGTTATATTCATAAGCCTCTTTGCTATTGATAAAAGAAGCATCCGAAATAGATGTAGACATAGCATACCGAACCAAGTTCAGACGATCCATACCAAAGGCTCCAGTTAAGAACATGCTTAAATCCCAATTCTTATAATTTACAGTATTATTCCATCCAAAGGTAAAATCAGGGTTCGCATTACCAATTACCGTACGGTCACCAGCATCAATAGAACCATTATTGTTTAAATCGGCATACACATTCTTACCATCCGCACTGATACCTTCCCACACATATCCATAGAATGAACCAATAGCATATCCTGGTTTCACGATAGTAGCCTCATCTGCCATCTTATCAGCCGGAGTTTTACCATAAATATATTCATTTGAGCCTAAACTCTTTACCTTATTTTTCAGATATGTACCTGTAAATGTTGATGTCCACTGCCAGTCTTTTGTCTGAATAAGGCGAGCATTGATTGAAAAATCAATTCCCTTGTTATCGATACGTCCAACATTGGCCAGATAATTTCCACCTCCGTTATAGCCCGGAATAGGTTCCTGCATCAAACAATCAACAGTTTGTTTGTAGAAATAATCAAATGAGAATGACAACCGTCTGTTCCAAAGAGCAAATTCCAAACCTAAGTCAAACTGTTTAGTCTTTTCCCATGTAACATCAGGAGTAGGCAATGATGTAGGCCAATAACCATAATACAAATTTGACTGACTACCGTAATTGGAATAAACTTGTCCCAACAATCCTAATGTCGAATAAGAAGTAATTCCCTGGTTACCAATAATACCATAGCTGGCACGAAGCTTAATATCTTGCATAGCCTTAAAATCTTTCATAAAAGATTCATTGCTTATATCCCAAGCAGCTGCGATAGAAGGAAAATATCCCCATTTATTCTTACTGAACTTAGAGGAACCATCCGCACGAAGAGTTGCTGTAACAGTATAACGGTCATTATAATTATAGATAATACGACCTACACCTGAAAGTAATGTTTCCTTAGAATAACTATTACCTAAATTCTTTGTGGCAGCCATATTGACATTCCACCAACCCACAGTTTCCGTCGACAAATTATTTCCGCCAATATTCATATTGCGATATTCGGTAGACGTAGCTTCCCATACAGCTGTAGCTGTCAGATTGTGCTTGCCGAATTTATTCATGTATGTCAAATTATTCGTCGACTGTAGCATCATGCGAAAGGCATCACTATTCCCCATACTGCTATTTGAATTAGGTCCAGATTTTGCAGAAGAGAACGAATAAGACTTATTATCCTGAAAGTCAAACGCATTTGTCGTTGTAAAAGTCAATCCCTTTACAATATTAAACTGTAATGACAGATTTCCGGTAGCAGCATAAGTACGAACCTCATTTTGTGATGCGGCAATAGCACCAAGCGGATTTCCTCCAGTTGTATTCTTTCCTATATTATATTTACCATCCTCTGTAAACATATCCATTGTAGGATCGTAGTTCAAAGAATTATAGATAGGATTCGCTTTATTGGCAATATAATCATTGCCATTTCGAACACTGTGATTAAACTGCACATCTGTTGTCACATTCAGCCAGTCCGTAATTTTCGATGTTAAATTAGCACGAGCAGAATAACGTTCATTATCAGAGTATTTCAAGACACCTTCCTCATTCACATAGTTAGCAGAAAGATAATACTGTGTTTTTTCACTACCACTAGATACAGCCAACTTATAATTCTGAACCAGTCCACTACGGAACATTTCATCTTGCCAATTGATACCTTTCTGTCCGGTACGCAATGCATTCAAGTCTTCCTCACTATAACCGTTTCCCGGATACCAGAAATTATAAGCTTCTGCATATTCATAAGGAGAAAGCATATCATAGTGTTTATATACATCCGATATTCCAACAGAAGCATCAAAAGTTATGATTCTCTGACCAGCAACTCCTGTTTTAGTAGTAACCAATACAACACCATTTGCACCACGAGAGCCATAAATAGCAGTAGAAGAAGCATCCTTCAATACCTGAATGGACTTGATATCATCCGTATTGATACCACTCAATCCACCTTCACGAACGATTCCATCTACAACATACAAAGGTTCATTACTTAAATTTACAGAATTAGCTCCACGTACACGTATTCTAATATCCCCTCCAGGTACACCACTATTTTCAACCTGTACACCAGACACACGACCTTGTAAAGCTTCTGAAATGCGCGTTACCGGCTGATCCTTATACGACTTATTATCCATTACAGCCACAGAACCTGCCAAATCTGCTTTACGGACAGTACCATATCCTACCACAACAACTTCATCCAATTTCTCGGTGTCTTCTTCCAACTTAATTTTCAGGTCCATTCCATCACTTGTAACCTGAAATTCTCTGGTAACATATCCGATAAATGAAACACTGATGGTTGCTCCAGCTTTAACATCCAACGTAAACCGTCCATCGAAATCAGTTATAGTACCATTAGAAGTACCTTTTTCTGCAATACTGGCTCCAATGACTGGGTCTCCATTAGCATCCTTTACTATACCTGTTACTTTGTATGAATTTGTCTGTTGTGCTTGTATCTCTACAGACACATTATCGAAATTAGCCGATACAGCTAAAGAACAGGGAAGTAATAATCCTAAAGCAATAATTCTGCTTACATTCATTTTCTTATTGTTCATAATATATAGATTTAAGAATTCGCAATTCTGTAAGCACAAAATTAAAATATTGCCCTATTTGAGAAGTCGAAAAAATAACAAAAAAGGAAGAATTAATTCCCTCATCTTTTTTACTACATTTTTCATCCTTTTATCTATATCACAAGAAATCAAGCAGATATATTTTTGTTATAAAAATCATGATTTTCTTTCTTCATTCATTCTTTAACATATATTCTTTGGGTAAAAAACCGAACTTTTTTCGGAAGCACTGACTGAAATATTTAGGGTCATTAAATCCAACGGCATAGGCCAGATCCGATATTCGAATTTTCTTTTTCTCTTGTATCATACGAAAAGCCGCCTGTAAGCGAATACTAGAAATAAAAGCAAGAGGAGTCATACCTGTCAACTCTTTCATCTTATCATTACAAGTACTACGTGACATACCCATTTCTCCGGCAAATAGTGCAGCATCAAAATCCAAATCGCTCAAATGAGAATTGACACACTCCACAGCCTTACGTAAAAAGATTTCATCTTGCGAAGTATAATCCACCTCCTTCGCCTCAAAAACCAACTTTCTTCTAGAATCACCAGACGTAGTATCACTTTTCTTAAGTAAATTATCTATCTTCGCCAGCAGCACATTCATATTAAACGGCTTATACAAATATCCGTCAGCGCCCACTTCATATCCTTTGACTCTGTCAATGTCCGCAGTACATGCTGTCAGTATAATAACGGGGATATGACTCGTTTCGAATGTATTTTTTATTTTCCGGCACAGTTCAAATCCATCCATTCCCTTCATCATTACATCTGTCACCACAATATCTACCTTATGCAGATTCAACTCGTCCAATGCAAGTTCTGCACAAACAGACTTTATGACAGAAAAATAATCAGATAATCTTCTCACCATGATATTACATAGCTCATCATTATCTTCCACCAACAATAAGACCGGCTTTTTCTTACCTTCCGTTTCATCATGTCCTGCCGACAAAGCACTGATATTCGGGCTACCGGTTTCTTCCGCCTGAAGTTCCAGAACATCTTCAGATGAAATAGCCTCATCTATTTCATCTTCGGCAAAGGCATCCTTATTTATCGGAATAGTAATACTAAACGTATTTCCACGCTCAATCGTACTGCTGACCTCCATCTTTCCGTGATGCAGAATCACTAAATCCTTAGTCAAGGAAAGTCCTATGCCTGTTCCATTCGTATGAAAACGACGGTATTCTCCCTCATAAAAACGTTCAAACAAATGAGCGAGCTTTTCTTCAGGAATGACATCTCCCGGATTATTTACCGAAAAGCCCCATAATTTTTTTCTGTATCATAAAACTGCTCTACCGTTATTACTCCACCTTCTGAAGTATATTTGGCAGCATTCGACAATAAGTTATATGCTATCTTATCCAATTTGTCGATATCGAAATAACCTTCTATTTCAATATCCTTATCATTGAAGACAATATGCAAGTGCTTTTTACGTACCAAAGGAGAGAAAGCTGCAACCGACTGACGAAGAAACTTCGTCAGATTCCCTTCCGAAACTCTTAATTTCTGACGATTATTTTCTATTTTCCTGAACTCCAGTATTTGTTGAATCAAACGAGTTAAACGAGTCATACTCACAGAAAAATCCTCCAATATGCTTTTTAGCTCTGGATGCTGTGATCTCAATTCATCCAGTAATGCCGACATAATACTCAACGGAGTAAGCAATTCATGAGTGATGTTTGTAAAAAACTGCAACTTGGTGTGATTCAGCTCTTCCAGTTTCTGACGTTCCACATTGCCCAGTTCAATCATATGTTTCAAATACATTCTTTTGCGTATAATCCGATAAGCTATATAACTGCATAAAAGCAAAAGAACGATGTATAAACAATATGCCCACCACGATAACCAAGGAGGAGGCAATATGGTAATAATCAATTCCCGTGTATTATCAGACCAGACCCCATTTGAATTAGCTCCCCTCACACGAAAGATATATTCTCCCGGACTCAAATTATTATAAAAGGCAAAACGATGATAAGCCGTAGTAGAAACCCATTTTTCATCATACCCTTTCAACTGATACTCATACTTGTTCAAATCCGAGTTGACATAATCTAAGACAGAGAAGCTCAGACTGAAATTATTCTGATTATATCGCAATGTGACATGGTCTGCATAATCCAGCGCTACAGACAGTATTTCGTCATGCTTAGAACGCACCATATTACGTACCGACTCATTATATATTTTAAAATCAGTTATCACTACAGGCGAAGAATACTTACTGGATGTCATCATATCTATGTCCAATATATTGATACCATATACTCCTCCTAAAAAGATTTTACCATCTTTCCCTATACAACAGGCATTTCTATTAAAAATATGTCCTTGCAATCCATCTTCCACGGTATAAATTTCAACAGTCATCTTGTCATCATTTCCAGACATATTGATACGGTACACTTCTAGATTCGTCGTTATCCAGATACTTCCCTGCCCGTCATTCAATATACAAGATACTATTTCTGATTCCTCAAAATAATCATCCAACATAAAAACAAACTGGTCCTTATCCCGGTCGTACATACACACACCAGTTTCATTGCCTCCAGCCCATATACGGTTCTGATTATCCACTCCCAAAGTAACAGCTCCTATAATAGAAGCATTATGACTGGAAACATTATAACAACGTACATTGTACTTATTCCCCGTACGTACAATTCTCCAGATTCCAGCAACTGCAGTAGCAGCCCATATATCTCCATTTTCATCTTCCACCAGTTTAAAAACAGATGAGCGAGAAAAGTCCTTATTTCCTTTATCAGCAAGTTGTTCCAGAGAATGAAGCTTACCAGAACGGTCTAGCATGAAAAGTCCGGAACGCGACCCTAACCATAAATTTCCATCATGATCTTCCAGCACGGAATAAATACATACATCCTTCAGCAAAGGATAGGATTTATCATTAATCACCTTAACACGGTTTCCATCGTACAACCATACACCATCATCCCAAGTTGCAAAACAATATTCACCCGTTCTTTTCCTTTCAATTATTTCATTCACCGTAGAGATAGGAGGCAATGAAGCAAACTCCTTAAAATGGTGATAAGGAGTGACATCCTTTGTTCTATAATTATATCTCACAAGCCCAAATCCCATGATTCCGAGCCATAAACATCCCTCCTTATCCTGAAATATACTTCTGACAGAACTAGTAGGAAAGAATTTCCTCAATTCAGCCAATGTATCAAGCTCAGAACGACTCTTCCTTGTATTGACCGTACACACTCCTCCTCCAAGCAGGCCAACCCACATCAAGCCATCACGACTACACAATAAAGCATTGACTTCGTTGAAAGGCAGGTCATCCGTATTGTCACCCGGCAGATAATTTGTAAAAACTCCCTTCCCTTGAGCCGACTCCATAATACTTAGTCCGCTACGAGAACCTATCCACAACTTTCCGGTATTAGTATCTTGAGCAATGGAATAAATTATGTCATCGGCAATACTATTCTTTTCATTCGCATCGTGCCTATAGCGAACAAAAGAATAATGCTGCATGTCATACGGATTCTTCAAGTTCAATAAACCATACCGCCATGTTCCAATCCAGATTTCTCCACTTTTATCCTGAAACAGTATATGGGCGGAATTTCCGGGATTTATTCCCTTATACGATAAAAAAATATCCTTTTCATGGTCATAACGCCATAATCCCTGATTCCAGGTACCTATCCAGATATCCCCCGTATGGTCTTCCATCAGCGATTTTATATTAAGGACTTCTGGAATATTGTCACAACGACAAAAATCATTTTCGCCAGCTTTCTTTCTGTACAATCCTCTTCCCGTACCAACCCACACGTCTCCGTCGGCTCCACATGTTATCGCTTCAATGTAACTATCTGCCGAAGACAATCCCGACAAGAGTATTTTCTCTACCTTATCTTCACGTTTGTCGAGCATATACAGCCCGTTATGCGTACCAATCCACAAATTACATTCTTTATCTTCTCTCACGATATTGACAAAACCATCGATGGAATGGTCACTATTCTTCGCATCCGGACGATACATTATAGTAGAATATCCATCATAACGAAGCAGACCGCTATAAGTAGCAATCCAAATATATCCTTCACTATCCTGACAAAGATTACGAACTTCATTTGTAGGCAAAGGTAATATAGTCTTCAAGGAACGGAAATGGAGAGAAGAGGAGAATGCAGACACTATTCCCCATAGAACCCCCATTAACAAGAAGATATAGCGTTTCATGTTTTTACATAGTATTTTTGACAAAAATACTATTTTTTTCACTTATGAACAATAGAACCTGCCTTATTTCAATAAAACAAAAAGCCTGCCCTTACTCCTATAAGTAAGGACAGACTTTCCATCATATATTCCGTGTTTATTATATAATAAATAAAGGAATCTACTGTTTTTATACCAAATGAGCAATCAGTTCTTCACGGTCGCCTTCCAGCAAGTCGATAACCGGAACTTCAATCATTGTATAACATCCCGGCTGCTGTTTCATTGAAGCACGGGCAACGCATACCAGTACCTGAGCAGTAAGTGCCGGATTGTTAATCTTCATGTCGAACTCAAACAACTGATTGTGAGTCTTGCCCGATACGCCCTTACGTACCAAGTTCACGCCATGGCCTACGTCATTCAAATCGTCAACACAAGGAACCTGAATAACATGAGTTTCATCGTTTACGAAATATGCATCGGCCTTGATGGCTGCTTCTACAGTCTTGAAGTCAGCACCTTCTTCCAGTTCTACATAAACCATACGACGGTGAATACCTGTACCCACCGGAATAGTCATAGACAAAGCATCCTTTACTCCCGGAATGGCACGTACAGCTACAGAGTGTCCCATACTGCGTCCCGGACCAAAGTTTGTATAAGTAACACCCTTAGGAGCAATAGCCTGCAACAATGCACGTACTACTGAATCGCTTCCCGGATCCCATCCGGCAGAGATAATAGACACTGCGTTGTGAGCCTTGGCTGTTTCACCCAGTGAACGGCGCAAATCGGTAATCTGTGTGTGAATGTCGAAACTGTCGACTGTATTGATACCCAAAGCCAGGATTTCCTTTGCATATTTTTCTACGCTACGGGTCGGAGTAGCAAGAATGGCTACATCTACATCCTGCAATTCCTTAATATCCTTTACTACCGGATAGTTTGCCAGTTCTGCAGGCTTGTTTTCAGTTCCATGACGGCGAACGATACCGGCTACTTCAAAGTCAGAAGCAGCTTCGAGCGCTTCCAATGTAAATTTTCCAATATTTCCGTAACCAACTACGGCTGCTCTAATTTTTTTCATTTTATATGTGATGTTTGATGAATTCTTTTTTCGACGCTGCAAAAATACAAAATTAGAATTATTCTAAAGAAACAGTCAGGCAGCGATTTTGAAATAAATCTGCACAAAGTTACGATTTATAACTTTCTTATAGCTATTTTTGCACTAAATTTATCATTTATCAGAAAAACATGATCGAATATATAAAAGGAGAACTTACAGACATCACACCGGCTATGGCGGTGGTAGAATGCAACGGTTTGGGATACGGCATAAATGTTTCGCTGAACACTTACTCCGCCATTCAGGGGAAAAAAGAAGTAAAGCTGTATATCTACGAGGCCATCAGAGAGGATGCCTATGTATTATATGGCTTTGCCAGCAAACAGGAACGGGAGTTGTTCTTGCTCCTCATCAGCGTATCGGGCATAGGAGGAAACACTGCACGGATGATTCTCTCTGCCCTCACTCCTTCGGAACTCTGTAATGTAATCAGCAGCGGCAACGACAAGTTACTGAAAACCGTAAAAGGCATCGGACTGAAAACAGCCCAGCGTATCATTGTCGACCTGAAAGACAAGATTGCTACAACTGATATGGGAACTTCTACAACGGTTGCCTCTGTTACTATGGCTGCCAATACGGAAATCTATGAAGAAGCAGTTGCCGCCCTGACCATGCTGGGGTTCGCACAAGCTCCTTCTCAAAAAATTGTTTCGGCTATCCTGAAAGAAGAACCAGATGCTGCCGTAGAAAAAGTTATCAAGCTGGCTTTAAAGAGACTATAACCGGCCATCACCAAATTCATAGATATACGCACATATCCGAACAGTTCAGGTTTTAATGAAATACCTTAATCTGTCACTAATCATAACATCCGGACCTCAGCACAATTTCGGTGAGAGTCCGGATGTTTTTTATCAGAGCTAACGAGTTCCCGACAAATCAATTAAAGATCTTTATTCCGATAAAGTAAGTTCTCGGCTGAGTCGGCCCATAGAAATATTTCGAATCGCGTAAAGCACCTTTATCCAGATCCTTCTGGAAAGCATTGAACATATTCTGTACCCCTCCATTCACTTGAAGCTTCAAGTGGTCATTCAGCACAAACGTATAGTTCAGCTTCAGGTTCAGCTCCATAAAGTTCGGTGTATGTTCCAGTCGGTCTTTTTCAATATAACCGGCAAAGTGAGGCACAACCATCGGTCCGGTATAAATACCTGAAAGCGAGAAATCAAAGTTCTTCAGCGGAGCCGAAGTAAACGTAAAATAGCCATAATAATCCGGTGTGCGAGGCATACGCTTGATAGGAGCTACATCCGCATCCTTACTCCAACTGACAGCCTCCGTATATCGGCTACGCTGCAGCGTAAAGCCCAACTGCAACTGTGCTTCACGTCCGTGCGCTATCTTATAATCGATATTGGCCCCGTATACGCGCGCTCCATACCCGTTTCGTCTTTCCTGTATTTCCGCACCGGTGTCGGTATCTTTCCCTATTCCTGTCAGGTAAAAGACATCATTTAAGGAAGTGTAGAATCCTTCCACCAGCAAATCCGACTGAAAATGTCCGATATTAAAGCTCCAGTCAACAGAACCGCTGAAACTGTTCGAACGTTCAGGCTTCAACCCGTCGGCCAGCCGAATAATCATCGCTTCACCACCTACAGCCGCTACGTGCAAGTCTTCATCGTAAGCCTGCGGAGCACGGAAGCCGGTAGACCACGTCAAACGTCCTTGAAGCTTATCCGAAGGCTTCCATAGCAGATTTACACGCGGACTGAAGATAACATTATCTATCAGATTATGCTTATCCAGACGGAAACCTGCCAATAGCGTAAAATAAGTCATCTTCCACTCATTCTGAGCAAATCCACTGATAACTCTCACATTCTGACGTAGGTCGCGGTTGTAGCCCATCATCACATCGTGTAGCGAATTGTAGTTATATTCCAGTCCTCCGGTAAAGGTAGCAGGCGAGAAAAGACAATCATCCATATTCCCTACGTACATAGCTCCTCCTACAGCTGTCAGGTCTTTTGTCTTTCCATAGGCATTGGGATTCTCTTCCGCTCCGTAATAACTGTTACGGTCGATATGCTGCGCCGAGCCATAGACCGACAACTTATGACGATATTCATTGAAAAAGACATCATAGGTCAGCCCTCCGCTGTTGATAATATGCTTGGTCTGTTCCGTAATGTCCGTTTCGTGAGGCTGAAGATCGAATTTATTTCCACCACGGCGGAACTCATTCGTCGTATGATACTCCAGACTGATACGGCTGAACTGTGTAGGACGATAATAAGAACGCAGCCCAAACGTATTCATGTTCAGTTTTCCCAGCTCGGAGAAGCCGTCCCCGTCGGCATCATACGGATTACGATTGCGGTACGACTGATAAAGAGCGATACCATACGAATTGTCCGATGAAACAAGCGAAGCATTGGCTCCCATATATTGTTCCCATACCTTTCCATTCAGGTTCGACATGGTAGAAGCCACCTGAAAAGAATTGCTCACAGGATCTTTCGTGATGATATTAATCGTTCCTCCTACCGCATTGGCGCCAAACAATGCCGAACCACCTCCTCGGACTACTTCCACACGCTCAATCATGTTGGTAGGAATCTGTTCCAGCCCATAAACACCCGAAAGAGCACTCATTACAGGACGGCTGTTTATCAATATCTGTGAGTAAGGACCTTCCAGGCCATTGATGCGCACCTGCGGAAATCCACAGTTCTGACAATTGTTTTCCACACGCAATCCCGACTGATAACTCAGCGATTTCGCCAGATTGTTTGAGTTAACGGTTTCGAAGAGTTTATTACTCATGACATTCACCACCACCGGGGCGACTTTCCGGCTGGTTTCATTTCGGTTGGCGGAAACCACCACTTCGTCTGTCATAATGGTTTCTTCTTCCATTACAAAATGCATGTCGACAGTAAAATCCTTGCCTACCGTAATTCTTTTGGTCTGAGTATTGTATCCTATGCTTTGCACTTTCAATGTATAATTTCCTGCCGGAATTCCCTTGAAACGGAAATACCCTTCCGCATCAGTCACCGTTCCCTCCCCTGTTTCTACAATCAAGACCGTAGCATAAGGCAAACTGTTCTCCGATCCCTTCTCTATCACGTGTCCGGTAATGATATTTCCCTCTTTTACCGGCTCCGTTGCCATGCTTATCAAAGAGCACAGCAATCCCATTATGAATAAAATATGTTTTATCATTTTAAAATTCTTTCTTTTGTTTATTTATCCTGTTTCTGTCGATACCGACCTGTAAAATAAGACAAAACAGGTCCGGTTCAGATATGATTCAAGTGTTCTCCCAGTTCCGTTCCGTAAAAACGCCTACCGGAGAAATACCAAAATCAACCCGATCATACACAAACAGGCATTCATCGATTACCTGTAAACTAAATAAAATCAAACGAAAGAACCTGCAGGCGGTGCACGCAGATAAAGTCCTTCCCCGTACGACAACAGGGTATGGATTATCTCAAAAGAGAAAGTTAATAAATAAAGTAATGGAAAATCAGGACAAGCCGCTTCCACCGCATGCCAGTCCAGCGAAGCAAAGGTGGACAAAAAATGGAGCGTCAGTGCCTGACTGGCCGAATGAGAATGGTGCTCTGTAAATGGATGCGAATGGATAACAACAACCCCGTTAACCTCGTGCATGTGGACGTACAATGCTGTTACTGAGTAGTACACCACAAACAAGGTTAAAAGGCTGAATGCCCAAAAGCGCGTATGGCACGTTTTTAATCTCATCTGCGACAAAGATACTCGAAGTTATTGTATCTTAAAAAAGAAAAAGCTTAAAACATATTATATTGTCATCGTAATAGGTTCAGATATCGGCTTCCCGCATTTTATAGAAGTATCATATAAAAACAAATGAAACACAAAACACAAACGTCATAAAACAAAAAAAGCGACTGTTCATTTATTTGAACACCGCCGATTTCCTAAAGAACCCCCAGTTAAGGGTTCTTGCATCTTTCCTCATCTAGTTGTTTTCTTTTTGTTATCCTTTTCTCCTTTTTTACCTTAAAGCAATTTCACTAATCCTATCTCAACTAATTCCTGAAAACATTTACCTTTTTCTAATACCTTAAAAAACCTAAACTTAATACCTTAAATCTAATACCTTTCTAAAATTGCTTTTTTACCTTAATTTCTAATACCTCTTAATTACCTTAAAATCTAGTCTAATACCTTTGTGTATCTTGTTATCTTTTGGTTTCACAACCACGATGCAAAGGTATGGCTTTCTATTTAATTAGCAATACAATGAGTACATTTTCTTCAACAACTATAGTTTTTCTTGATTTATATCATGGAGCATATCTTTCCCCTTGTGCACGGCAACGAAAAATGTACATTCCAAGCATCATTTATGCGTCAATTTCAGGATACGCTGATTGCTGCTTCCCCGAAATTCCAGCCTCGGAGAATACAAAGACTGTTCAAAACGTCCGTCTACCAGCACATCGATATAGGCCAGTATCGGGCTGCGTTTGGGGTCGGCCAGCAGTTCTTCGTAAGTATATCCCGTATAGCACCAGATATTCTGCTGCGTACGCTCACGAAATTCACGGATAAGAGGAAGAAATTCCTCGGGCGAATAAAACGGATCTCCCCCCGAAAAAGTAATTCCGTCCAACAAGGGATTGGCATTGATCGACGCAATCATTTCTTCTATTTTCTCGCGAGTCAGAGGATGTCCTGCCTGCGGATTCCAAGATTCCGGATTGTGGCATCCCTTACAGCGATGCTTACATCCCGATAAATAAATGGAGAAACGTATACCGTCACCATCGACTATCGTTTCGGAATACGTATATAAATAATGTAGCATATAGATATTCTGTTTGGATATTGATTCTTGTCGAGACATAAAAAGGCTTTCCTGCATACAGCTTACCTGTTTCCGAAAAAACCGATAGATGCTACGTGAGCCTGTATGCAGAGAAAGCCTTCATTAAATAACAAACGAATTAATTAGCAGTGTTTCACTCTGTCGCGTTCTTCCGCACGCTTTGCCGAGTTCCAACTATTCAAATCTCCAGTCAGATATCCGGTAATGCGGCGCATGCGAAGAATATTCTCACTGTTACAGATAGGACATTTATCGTAAATGACGCCTTTGTAGCCACAGTTATGACACGTATCCACCGGATGGTTAATAGAACCATAACCGATACCTTCGTCGTGCATCACCTTTACAATCTTGGCGATTGCCTTCACATTTTTCTGTGCTTCTCCATCCAGCTCTACATAAGTAATATGACCTCCCCGGGTCAACGCATGGAAAGGAGCTTCACATTTTATCTTTTCCACGATGCTGATAGGCTCTTTCACATCGACATGGAACGAATTGACATAATAATCGCGGTCGGTCACTCCCGGAATCACACCGTACTTGCGACGGTCCATGCGTGTAAACCGTCCGGAAAGTCCTTCGGCCGGAGTAGCCAGTACCGAATAATTCAGGTGATACTTCTCCTTATATTCATCTACCACACGGTTCATCTCTTCCACCGCCTCATATAGTGTATCCCATGCCTTCCGGCTATGTCCGTGTCCTTGCCCATACAAAGCCACCATCGCGTTGTGCCCGCCTATGAAACCGATTCCCAATGTTCCTTGTTTCAGCACGTCACCTACTTCATCGTTCGGATTCAACTCGCCGCCTCCCTTCCAGACATTGTTACTCATCATGAACGGGAACTGACGTGCCAGTGCCGTACGCTGGTACTGATAACGGGTATAAAGCTGTTCGGCTATGAAAACGGCCATATCGTGTACAGAACTGATAAACGCATCCTTTGCCAGACGTTCGATGGCATCCTGTCCCTGATTTTCGGCCACACTCTCCGCCTTGAGACGTGCCTCGATGGCAAGACGCGGCAGATTCATGGTAGTAAACGACAAGTTTCCACGCCCCAACGAGGTCTTTTCCCCATTCAGGTTCTCGAATACACGGGTACGGCATCCCATTGTCGCCAGTTCATAGCGATAACGTTTCGGATCGTTCGCATCCCATTTTTCATGACGGTTGAAAGGTGTATCCAAGAACATGAAGTTCGGGAACAAAGCCTTGGCCGTGGTACGGCAGGCCTTCAGGAACAAGTCGAAGTTAGGAGCCTCAAAGGTGATTTTTCCTTCCATTGCAGCGTCAAAGTCCTCCATCGCACGCTTGTAATCGGTCTCAGAATAAGACACTCCGTCTTTTATCTTGAATATCTGGATAGGGAAAACAGGCACTTCTCCTCGCGTACCCAGTCCTTCGATGGTTGCTTTCAGCAGTTCCTCTATCACCATGCGTCCTTCGGCCGAAGTGTCCGTACCGTAATTGATGGAACTGAAAACTACCTGATTTCCCCCACGAGAATGCATGGTATTCAGGTTATGAATAAATCCTTCCATAGCCTGATGGGTATCCTTGCGCACCTGACTGTAAGCTTTATGCAAGATGTGCTCCAGTTCATCGGCTGTCAGTGCAATACCTTGTCCGGCACCTGCCGAAAGGAACGAGCTTTTCTCGTCTTCCGTCGGAAGAATCGAAGTAAAATACTGTTGAGCCAGTTTCAGCACCACCGCCTCATCCAGTTGTACATTTTTCATATCGAGATAAAAAGCTACCGACGAAGCGACAGCTTTCTGAAAGCTTTTCAGAACACCCTTAGCCATGAAAAAGTCGAAAGCCGGAATAGCCTGTCCACCATGCTGCTCATTCTGATTCGTCTGAAAAATAATAGTTGCCAGTGTAGCATAGCTCTGGATAGACTGCGGCGTACGGATACTTCCGTTCTTGGTATGAAAGCCGCGTTCGAACAAGTCATCCAGATCGTACTGAATACAGGTTGTCGTCTTGGTGGGATAATAATCAAGGTCATGAATATGGATATCTCCCAGCTGATGCGCCTCAGCATATTGTTTCGGCAAAAGATACTTATAGGTATAATCCTTGGTAATCTCCGAAGCAAAAGTCATCATCTGTCCGGCAGGCGTATGGCTCGACATGTTGGCATTGCTCAGGTTCACATCATTCTTGTCGATGGCTACAATACCATCCATGATATGCTTCATCTGCGTCTTGCGGTCGCGCTCCGTATTTCTCCACTGGCGGTAAATGATATACTTTTTAGCCACTTCCGGCTGCACCTTCATCAGTTCCGTTTCTACGAGGTCCTGAATTTCTTCCACACCGATGGTCGGATTTTCAAAATGTGCAATCACACGCCGGGTAATCTCGTCAATCAGCTCTTCCTGATGAGCAAGTCCTGTGGCATTGAAGGCTTTACTGATAGCATTTGTAATCTTTGAAGGCGAAAAGTTTTCCCGCTTCCCGTCACGCTTGATGATACAGATTTCAGTTAAATTCATACTTGTTTGCTTTGAAAAGTTAATAAAAGATTGGATCTGCTTCTCGTGGCAGGTCTTCTGACTGATCTCTCCCGCAGGCACCTTCCCATTGCTTCCAAACAACAGTGGCTTGCTTATGCATTGCCTACGGTTCATTAAGAATCACAGCAGCGGGTACTGTTGCCGATTTACACGGCATTCCCTTTTGAAACGCTTATGTTACCTAACGAAAAGCCTTACAAAGATATATTTTTGGACAAATAAATAAAAACGAAGAAAGTGCATAATTTTCTAAATTGAACAACTTTTCAGAAGATAAAATGCGCTACAGATATTTGCAGGCGGCATAAACAGACAACTATTATTTATATTAACTTTTCTATTTGGATAATTAAATTTATTTCTTATCATACGAAAAGTAATAAATGGCCGCTCTGTCATTATCGGTTTCCGCCCTGAAAATAGGGCAGAAAACCAAAGAAAAAAAATGAAATTCTATTGACCGACGGGTTCCAGTCCCATCTGTTTTGCCTTCTTGAGCATAAACTCGAAAGCAGCATCGTGCTCATTGGGTATGACACCATCCAGAATAGCATCCTTGATGGAGCTCTTCAGGCTGCCGATTTCCCGGCATGGCTGCAAGTTGAAGACTTTCATAATCTCGGCGCCATCCACCGGTGGCTGGAAATTACGGATGCGGTCTTTCTCCTCAAGGTCTTTCAGTTTTTGACGCACCAGCTTGAAGTTGTCGAGAAAACGCTGTTTGCGCACTTCATTTTTCGAAGTGATGTCTGCCTCACACAGCAGCATCAGGTCGTCAATGTCATCGCCGGCTTCGAAAAGTAGACGTCGTACAGCCGAATCGGTCACCTCTTCGTCGGCAATTACGATAGGACGCATGTGAAGTCCTACCAGTTTCTGAACATACTTCATCTTTTCGTTCATCGGCAACTTCATCTTCCGGAAGATTTCGGGTATCATCTTTTCCCCGATGAAATTGTGATTGTGGAAGGTCCATCCCGCACGGGCATCCCAGCGCTTGGTACGCGGCTTGCCAATGTCGTGCAGCAAGGTAGCCCAACGCAGCCACAGGTTATCGGTTACCTTGGCAATATTATCTACAACTTCCAGCGTGTGATAAAAATTATCCTTGTGTCCTCTTCCGTTTCTGACCTCTACTCCCTGAAGAGCCACCAGCTCGGGGAAAATGAGTTCCAGCAGCCCGCAGCGGTCCAGGTCGACAAACCCTTTCGAAGGAACCGGAGAAAGTAAAATCTTATTCAGTTCGTCGGCAATACGCTCGCGTGAAATAATCTTGATACGCTCACGGTTACGTTCCAAAGCCTCGAACGTTTCATCTTCTATAAAAAAATTCAACTGAGTAGCGAAGCGGATACAGCGCATCATGCGCAGAGGGTCGTCACTGAACGTAATATCCGGATCGAGCGGAGTCCGTATCGTGCGCTCTTTCAAGTCGTCCAGCCCGCCAAACGGGTCGACCAGCTCTCCGAAGCGTGCCTTGTTCAGGCATACAGCCAGCGCATTGATGGTAAAGTCACGACGGTTCTGGTCGTCTTCCAGCGTCCCGTTCTCCACAACCGGCTTGCGGCTGTCATGGCTGTACGATTCTTTCCGAGCTCCCACAAACTCAACTTCCACGTCGTGGTACTTCACCTGTGCCGTTCCGAAGTTCTTAAATACGGATACGTGAGCACCGCGCCCCAACTTCTTTCCGAACGCTTCGGCTATTTCTATTCCGCTGCCTACCACCACTACGTCAATATCTTTCGACGGACGATTCAGAAAGATGTCACGCACGTAGCCTCCTACAACGTAACACTCCAGTCCCAGTTCGTCAGCGGTTTCGGATATCAGATTGAATATTTTGCCAGTAAAGTGTTCTTTCAATTCCATGTCTATTACAAAATTAGCGTGCAAAATTACAAAAAAATGAAAAGCCTCGCAGGGAATAACCGATTTAATTGTATTTTTGTTGCGTAATAAACTAGTTAATTATATGAAAAAGATAACTTTAGCGGCCGCTACTCTGGCTTTGCTTTTATCGGCCTGCAACAGCGACAGCAAAAATGCCGGAAAACTGTTCCAGCGTGCGGAACTGGCTTTCGCATCGGGCGATTACAATCTTGCACGCTTGCAGATAGACAGCATACGTACTTATTACCCTAAAGCTGTAGACGTACGGAAGGCAGGTATCCAGCTCATGCAGCAAATCGACTTGCAGGAACAGCAAAAAACGCTGACTTACCTGGACAGCATGATGGTCATCAAACAGGCTGAATTCGACTCTATCAAAGGCAACTTCGTACTGGAAAAGGATACAGCTTATCAGGAAACAGGGAATTACTTCTACCCGACTCAGGTCGTAGAAAAGAATATCGGACGGTCTTTTCTGCGCGCACAGGTAAACGAACAGGGTGAAATGTCACTCACGTCTATTTATTGTGCCGGAGGAAACATTCATCATACAGCTGTAAAGGTAAGTGCAGGCGACGAGACTTTTGCCGAAACACCGCCTTCAAACGACAGTTATGAAACAACCGACCTGGGGCGTGCCATTGAAAAAGCCGACTACAAAGTGGGTAACGACGGAGGAGTAGCCGCCTATATCGCAGCCAATCAAGACAAGAAAAGCCTCAAGCTGGAGTTTATCGGCGACCGCAATTATACGACAACCATGTACGCCAACGATATCAAGGCTATTACGGAAGTCAGTAACCTGGCTCGCATCCTTGCCGGAATGGAGGAAATACGCAAAGAGCAGAAAGAAGCAAACCTAAAAATTCAGTTCGTCACCCGCAAGATAGAAGAGGGAGAGGCAAAGAAGAAATAACCGATTATAAAAGTATCATATAGCCATAAAAATAGTCATATTGTGATTCGACTCTAGAGTCATGATATGGCTATTTTCTTTAGCAGATAGGTATATAGCTGAAAAAGAGTAGTTCAATCGGCTTTTCCGGATTGTATAATAAATATTCAGCATCGATTGTGAAGGGCGTGAAGGGCAAAAAGCCCGATAAATTTCTTTATTTACAGAAAGAGCCCGGCATATTCCTACAAATTTATCCCGACGTTTTCTGAAAATTTGTACAAAAGTTTTTTGTTTTTGTACAAAAAAATAAACCGTTCAATCAGGGATAAACGTTCACCTTACGGCAAGTTTCATCACACTTCCCATCACCTTTCTCACTTACCTGACTTTCGTACAATCAAGATACTCGCCTCATATAAAATAAACATGGGAAAGGTGACCATCAACAAAGTAAAAACATCCGACGTAGGTGTAATAATGGCAGCAATGACAAGCGATATAACCAGTGCATGCTTCCTGTACCGGGTCATAAACTCCGCCGTCAGGAAACCGAGTTTTGCAAACAGCCATGCCAAAATAGGAATTTCGAACGTGATTCCCATCATCAGGCTCAGCATGGTCAGTGTATCAATATAAGAATCTATCGTAATGGTGTTTTCCACTTCCGTACTCACCTGATAGAGAGCCAGAAAACGGAAGGTAAAGGGAAATATCAGGAAATAGCTGAACAATACGCCCAGGAGAAACAATACATATCCCCAGGTAATGACTCTCACAGAATAGTGCTTTTCGTTTTCGTACAAGGCAGGTGAGACAAAACGGAAAAGCTGATAGAGTATATAAGGAGAAGCCAGTATGATACCCGCATAAAACGATACGTTCATGTGCATGAGGAACTGCCCCGACAACTTTGTATTGATCAGACGAACCTGAAAGTCGCTCGTTTCAAGTCCGGATAGATGCAGGACATTTCCTACCCACGCAAAGAAACGGTAAATATAGAAATCGTTATCCTTAGGCATCAGGATAATATGGAAAAGCTCATCCTTAAAGAAAAAGGATAACAGCATAAGAGCAACGACTACACACACAATCCGTATAAGCGTAGCTCTCAATTCGTCCAAGTGATCCCAGAAAGTCAGTTCCGATTCATTCTTCTGCTTCACGGTCGTTATTTTTCCTTATTTTCCATCTTATCTGTTTTTTCGGCAGAATCTTTCAGGTTCTCTTCCACCCCGTTCATACCATCCTTAAAACTTTTCACTCCCTTACCTAATCCCTTCATCAGTTCAGGAATCTTTTTACCTCCGAAAAGCAGCAGGACAATCAAAGCAATGAAAAGTAATTCCTGCGTACCTATCCCCATAAATAATAACGTGGTATTCATACCTTTAAATTTAGTTTAATCAAACAGATATATTTCTTTGCCAAACAAAGGTAAAGATAGTTTTTAATTTGTGCAAGCAAGAAAAGACTACATGTTGCTTTTTCACACAAAACACCATAAAAAAGCTGCATTTTGCCGGGACTTGTTCTTTGCATACAAAGGGGCAAGTCCCGGACATTTTTTTCGGCTGCACTAAATTCGTTCAGCCACTTTGTTCCAGTCTATCAGTTTCCAGAATGCTTCCACAAATGCCGCACGACGATTCCGGTAGTCGATGTAATAAGCATGTTCCCATACGTCTATCACCATGACAGGCATCAGTCCTTTTGTCAACGGATTGCCGGCGTTCGATTCCGCAACAATTGAAAGCTTATGCTCCTTATCAGCAACCAGCCACACCCAGCCGGAACCGAACAGTCCCAAGGCTGCCTTTGTAAACTGTTCCTTAAAGGCATCGACCGATCCGAAGGTTCCAGTTAATGCTTCAGCCAGTTTTGCCGGCATTTCAGGCTGACTGGCAGTCAGACTTTGGAAGAAAAAGGTATGATTCCACGTTTGGGCAGCATTGTTAAAGATTCCTCCGTCCGCCTTTTTCACAATCTCTTCCAGAGGCATTGCTTCATACGGTGTTCCGGGAATCAATTTGTTCAGATTATCTACATAGGTTTGCAGATGTTTACCATAATGAAACTCGAGGGTTTCCTTGCTCATATACGGGGAAAGGGCATCCATCCCGTAAGGTAACTGAGGCATTACATGTGTCATAACTGTAGTATTTAGGTTAAACGATAGAATAAAGCTTTCGCATATACAAACTTAACTTTTATTTTTGAAAAAAAGAATATCAACAGGCAAAAGAAACAGATTCGGCAAGCATAATCAAGCAATTGATAACTCCTCATAGCAAAACACCACGTTCAAATTTAAAAATAGTGAAATTTTTCCGTAATTAAGTCGAAAGCCCGCAGATTTACCCACTTTTACATAACGAAAGATTCGTTTTTACAAAAGAACTTTCCTATCTTTGTAGCGCAAGAAAAAAGAAATACACTTTTATAACATAACTTAAATAATAAGAATTATGGAATTTGTAACTAACGAAAAACTTACCATTGTTGGTGCTGCCGGTATGATCGGTTCTAACATGGCTCAGACTGCAATCATGATGGGTCTGACTCCGAACATCTGTTTGTATGACCCGTATGCTCCGGGATTGGAAGGCGTAGCTGAAGAATTGTACCACTGCGGTTTCGAAGGCGTAAACGTAACTTTCACTTCTGATATCAAAGAAGCGCTGACTGGTGCTAAATATATCGTAAACTCAGGTGGTGCTGCTCGTAAGGCTGGTATGACTCGTGAAGACCTGCTGAAAGGTAACGCTGCTATCGCTGAAGAATTCGGTAAGAACGTTAAACAGTACTGCCCGGATGTTAAGCACATCGTAGTTATCTTCAACCCGGCTGATATCACTGGTTTGATCACATTGCTGTACTCTGGTTTGAAACCAAGCCAGGTTACTACTTTGGCTGCTTTGGACTCTACTCGTCTGCGCAGCGAACTGGCTAAGCACTTCGGTGTATCTATGGACGCTGTTGAAAACTGCCGTACTTACGGTGGCCACGGCGAACAGATGGCAGTATTTGCTTCAACTGCAAAAGTAAACGGCAAACCGTTGATCGACATGATCGGTACTGACGCTTTGACTAAAGAACAGTGGGCTGAAATCCAGCAGAAAGTAACAAAAGGTGGTGCTAACATCATCAACCTGCGTGGACGTTCTTCATTCCAGAGCCCGGCATACGTTTCTATCGAAATGATCGGTGCTGCTATGGGTGGTAAAGCATTCCGCTGGCCGGCTGGTACTTACATTTCAAATGATAAGTACGATCACATCATGATGGCTTGGGAAACTTCAATCACAGCTGACGGTTGCCACTGCGCTGCTTTGAACGGTACTCCTGAAGAACAGGCTGCTTTGGATAAGAGCTATGCTCACTTGTGCGAATTGCGTGACGAAGTTATCGCAATGGGAGTTCTTCCAGCTATCTCTGAATGGAACAAGCTGAACCCGAATATCAAATAATTTATATTTCGAGTATAACAAGAAAGGAGATTGATTCGTCAATCTCCTTTTTTTATTACCGTAACTGTTACTCTATCCTTGCCCCGGCAGTACTTGTTTCCTTCTTTTCAGAACGAGAGATATCAGTAAAATCAGCTCATACAGAATTTTTTAACAAAATCAGATGAACCATCTTTCAGTAAACTCCGTTATATAAACTCTAATAGAACTAATAACGGATGCTATGAAATCAAGAACTCTCCTTCTCCTTTTCTGTCTGTCATTTTTCCGCCTCTCTCTACATGCACATCAGGGAAACAAAGAATATACCTGCCAACCAAACGACTCGACTGCCTGTGTAAGTCGAACAAAAGAGAAAATACGCATCACTGCCACAGAAAGTTTCAACAGGGAGTTTTCATACATGGGTATACCATTCATTACAGCCGGACTGATTGTCAAGAAGCAAAACAGTGATTTCCGTACTTTACGCAACCGATTTAAGCCCGAATTTCATCACCGATACGACGACTATACTCAGTATGTCCCTCTGGCCGCAACCTGGGGATTGAAACTGGCAGGCGTACAAAGCTGCAGCTCGTGGAAAGAACTGGCTGTCAGCAATGTCTTTTCGGCCACATTAATGGCTGGCTTTGTCAACACTCTGAAATATACAACCAAAGAAACCCGACCGGACAATACCTCAAACAACTCATTTCCATCCGGACATACGGCAACAGCCTTTATGTGTGCTACAATTCTTCACAAAGAATATGGCATGAAAAGCCCGTGGTACAGCATAGGTGGCTACACACTGGCAGGACTTACCGGAGTGACACGCCAGCTGAACAACCGTCACTGGATTGGCGATGTACTGGTAGGTGCCGGCATTGGAATGATTTCGACCGACCTGGGATATTTTCTTTTAGATTTAATTTTCAAACAAAAGAATATAGATACATGGAGTTTAAATGCGGATTACAACCGCTATGATGCGCCTTCTTTCTTAAGTTTCAATATGGGGATTGCATCCGGTCCTTCTACCTTACGAACTGCCGAATTATACGATTCTGAAGGAGGATCTCCCCTCGGCATGCGCCTGAAAGTGGGAACTGCCACTGTGGTCAGCGTGGAAGGTGCCTACTTTTTCAATGCTTTCATCGGAGCCGGAGGACGGCTGAAAGTTGCCACCCTGCCCGTCATAGCGGATATACCAGCCGAGAACATGAAGAACTTCGATATGGACAACGACCTGCAAGAAGGTGCTCCAGTCAACATGTTTCTGCTCGACGGACTGGAGTCGGACCATCTTGGAATGCTGGACGTCGATTTAGGAATCTATTTCTCGTATCCACTTAGCCGACACTTTCAGATAGGAAGCAAACTGCTGGTAGGACGCAGACTCAATGCCGACTTCAAGCTGAATTCTGTCTGCCGCATCAATCCACAGATTTTTGATCGAGCCATTGTAAGTACAGAAGCCTATAACCAGTATTACAAGGCAGACGTAGATTACTACATGCAGCAGGAAGGAATCACCCGCGATGAATTGTTGAACAGCAGTTTTGTAGACGATGACTTCCTGAGCATACGCAAAAGTTCCACATACAAAGTGGGAACAGGTATTTCCTTTACTTACCGCTACAAGGAAGATGCTGCTTTCCGCCTGTACTGTGACTACGATTTTGCTTCTCCCCGACTGACGTACGACCTGAAAAACTCATGGGTTGACGAAGCAGGCAACCGGAATGCTCACTCGTATACCAAGAGGACTCCTATGCATAACCTCACTTTCGGAGCTTCCATCGCATTTGTTTTCTGAAAAAGATCCCTTTTCCGGATTCAATCTGTCCGTAGATAAAATCAGGGTATCCTGTTCCGACCGAAAGGCATACTAAAAGTCATTGCACATTCTAGTTATTTTTATTATTTTCGCCTTTCGAAATGATAGACCAAGCCACCATAGACCGCATACTCGATGCCGCACAGATTGTTGATGTGGTATCCGAATTTGTTACTCTCCGACGCAGGGGAGTGAACTACATCGGGTTATGTCCTTTCCACAACGAAAAGACACCTTCTTTCAGTGTTTCTCCTAGTAAAGGACTCTGTAAATGTTTCAGTTGCGGAAAAGGAGGGAATGTAGTCCATTTCATCATGGAACACGAACAGCTTTCGTACTACGAAGCGCTGAAATGGCTTGCCCGAAAATACAACATTGAGGTTAAGGAACGTGAGTTGACCAATGAAGAAAAACAGGCACAAAGCCTGCGCGAGAGTCTGTTTGTCGTCAACCAGTTTGCATCCGATTATTTTCAGGATGTGCTTTACAACCACATCGACGGACAGCGTATCGGTATGACCTACCTGCGCGGTCGTGGATTCCGCGACGATATCATCAAGAAATTCCAGTTGGGATATAGCCTCGACAGCCCCGATGCACTGGCAAAAGCTGCTCTCCAAAAAGGTTACAAAGAAGAGTTCTTAGTAAAAACAGGACTGTGCTACCGCAAGGACAACGGTACGCTGCACGACCGTTTCTGGGGACGTGTGATATTTCCCGTGCATACATTGTCGGGAAAAGTCGTAGCCTTCGGCGGACGTGTATTAAGTTCCGCAACCAAGAACGTACAAATGAAGTACGTCAATTCGCCAGAATCGGAAATCTATCATAAGAGTCGTGAGCTTTATGGCATTTATTTCGCCAAACAGGCAATTGTCCGTCAGGACCGTTGCTTTCTGGTAGAAGGATATACGGATGTCATTTCCATGCACCAGAGCGGCATAGAAAACGTAGTAGCCTCATCGGGTACGGCACTGACCGCCGACCAGATACGACTGATTCATCGGTTTACCAATAACATCACTGTACTTTACGACGGCGACGGAGCAGGTATCAAAGCTAGCATCCGCGGTATCGACATGCTGCTGGAGGAAGGCATGAACATCAAGGTCTGCCTTTTACCCGACGGTGACGACCCGGACAGCTTTGCCCGAAAGCATAATGCAACCGACTATCAGGCGTATATTAATGATCATGAAGTCGATTTTATCCGCTTCAAGACCAATCTGCTTATGGAAGAGGCGGGTAAAGACCCCATCAAGCGTGCCTCACTGATTTCGAGCATCGTAAAAAGTATTTCGGTTATTCCGGATGCCATTGTACGCTCGGTGTATATACGCGAGTGCAGTCAACTGCTACAGATGGAGGAAAAGATCCTGGTAGAAGCTACTGCCAAGCTGATAGAACAGGCAAGAGAAAACAAATTTAAGGAAGAACAGCGTAAACAATACCGGGAACGGCAACTAGCTTCCAATGCTTCGACTGCCAATCAAACAAGCTCTTCCTCGTCGTCTGCCTCTACTCCGTATACCGCTACAGGAGAAGAAGTGCCTTTCGGCACGACCAATGACATTCCTCTACCCCCTCCTCCAACTGAAAGCCTCGGAGAGAGTGGAATCACAGCCGATTTTCCTCCTGTTGAAACAATGGGAAAAGAAGGTGTACCTTCGTCTGTACCTGATGAGATCCCTGCTGATACCTACAATTCGTATATCCCCACCGAAGGGAATGAGCAGAAAGTCTTCTATGCCAAGGAAGAAGACCTGATGCGCATGATTGTACGATATGGTGAAAAGGTTATGTGCTATATGGAAGATGAAAACGGAGAACAGCAACCGCTTACCGTAACCGAATACATAGCAGAAGGATTAAAGGAAGACGAATTGCAGTTTCATGTTGCACTCCATCGACGGATGCTAAAAGAAGCAGAAATGCACATCCACGATGAGAACTTTACGGCTGAACATTATTTCATTGCTCATCCCGTGCCGGAAATCAGTAAAGCAGCCGTCGATTTGGCCAGCGACCGCTATCAGCTCAGCAAGTATCATTCCAAAGGACAGAAAATCATCACGGATGAAGAACGTCTGTACGAACTGGTTCCCCGCCTGCTGCTCGACTTCAAATTATCGATTGTTGATGAGGAAATGAAACATACGCTTCAGGCACTTGCCAATCCGGAGATAGCCAACAACCCGCAACGCTGCATGGAAGTGATGAAACATTACAAAGAACTGCATGAAACACAGAGCATCATGGCTCGGCGTGCCGGCGACCGTGTAGTATTGAAAATATAATCTTCGCTGTCGTGTGTTGGAATCACTCAAAAGAGTTGGTTGCATCAATTCCCAGTTGCCTCAATAGGGAAACGATCTCATCGAACTTTTTCACCGGAACCCTTTCTATCGGATAGCAGTGATAAGCAAAATCGGCATCCAGCAACTCGATGAAGGGGATAAATTCGCGACTCACAAAAGGTACTGACGTGAAATTAACCTTCCGAAGGTCCGAATAAGCAAATTTTACAAGTTCATCTTCATCCTGCTACAAGACCATTTCTTGCGGTTCCAGCGTCAGTGCATACTGGCAAGAGATACCCTGATAAAGTGTAAAAAATGAAAGTCCTACATGCTCTATTCCTATCAATGACACTAAAAGTCCCGCCAGCCATACATGAGGAGTTGCAAAATCACCAAATCCACCTTGTATGTTTCCTCTTCTGTCAGTGCCATAACGCTTCCTTCTTAAATGTACTACGAAATAACCGACCAGTTCACATTCTTTTTCCTAAGCTCTTTCAACTGCTGCCATACGATCGCATTTTCCGGACGCTCTCCATTCGGATCGACATCGAGCAATCGTTCAGCTATCTCACGCACATACTGCAAGAGCTGTCCGTCGCGGGCGATATCGGCTATCTTCAAATCGAATGCCACACCACTCTGCTGTGTTCCTTCCAGATCACCCGGACCGCGCAACTTCAAATCGGCTTCCGCAATCTCAAAACCATCGTTTGTCTGCACCATGATTTCAATACGCTTGCGCGTTTCTTCCGTCAACTTATAGCCGGTAACCAGAATACAATACGACTGATCGGCTCCACGTCCTACACGTCCACGCAACTGATGCAACTGCGACAAGCCGAAACGTTCCGCATTCTCTATCACCATGACCGAGGCATTGGGTACGTTTACTCCTACCTCAATCACCGTAGTGGCTACCATTATCTGAGTTTCGTTTGCCAGAAAACGCTGCATCTCCTCATCTTTCTCTGCCGGCTTCATCTTGCCATGCACCTTGCTTACCTTATATTCCGGAAACTCCTCACAGATATGCATATACCCGTCTTCCAGGTTCTTGATATCCATTTTCTCGCTTTCCTGAATCAACGGATATACAATATAGGCCTGACGCCCTTCCTGTATCTGCTTCCGTATGAAAGCATACATTGAAGCACGGCGATTATCGAACTGATGAATGGTTTGGATGGGTTTTCTTCCGGGAGGAAGTTCATCGATGACGGACACATCGAGATCGCCATACAGCGTCATGGCAAGCGTACGAGGAATAGGAGTCGCCGTCATTACCAGTACATGAGGCGGACAAGTGTTCTTCGCCCACAACTTGGCACGCTGAGCCACTCCGAAACGATGCTGTTCGTCTATCACCACCAGTCCCAACGAAGAAAAGTTGACTGTATCTTCTATCACTGCATGGGTTCCGATTAAAATCTGTACATCCCCTGTTACCAGATCTTTTAAAATCGTTTCCCTGCGCTTCCCCTTTACGTTTCCGGTAAGCAGCTCCACCCGCACATTCATGCCTGCAAGGAAACGGCATATCGTTTCATAATGCTGGGTCGCAAGAATTTCCGTCGGGGCCATCATACACGCCTGATAACCGTTGTCCAAGGCTATCAGCATGGTCATCAAGGCAACAAGTGTCTTACCGCTGCCCACATCCCCTTGCAACAGCCGGTTCATCTGACGCCCGCTACCCATGTCACGCCGCATCTCTTTGATAACCCGCTTTTGAGCTCCTGTAAGCTGAAACGGAAGATTCTGTGAATAAAAGGTATTGAAAATTTCTCCTACCCGTCCGAAAACCAGTCCCCGGAATTTATTTCTTCTTTCTTTAGTGTAACGGAGGATATTGAGCTGCACATAAAACAGCTCCTCGAACTTCAGGCGATATTGTGCTTTCCGAAGCAAATCGGGATTCTGAGGAAAATGAATGTTATAAAGCGCATCAGTAAGCGACATCAGGCGATGCTGCGCCACCAGTTGCGGACTGAGCGTTTCTTCTATAATGTCTTTCTGAAGTGCCCCGAAAAGATTCTTCATCAGCTTCTCCAGCGCATGCGAATTGAGGTTGCTGCGCTTCATCTTCTCGGTAGTATTGTAATATGGCTGAAGCCCCATCGACGAAAGGGCAAGCTCTTCCACCGGATCAATATCGGGATGAGCAATGTTTATCCGCCCGTTGAAGACAGTCGGCTTTCCGAATACGATATACTCTTCGTGTGCCTTATAGCGCCCCATGACAAACTTCAACCCCTGAAACCATACCAAGTCGACCACTCCTGTCCCATCCGAAAAATGTCCGACCAGACGACGCTGGCGACCTTCTCCAATGGTTTCGAAACTGAGCACCTGCCCCTTCAGCTGAATATACGGCATGTTCCCGTCTATCTCATGGATATAATACAGACGACTACGGTCGACATACTTGTAAGGGAAATAATACAGCAAGTCCCGAAAGGAATAGATATTCAGTTCCTTGTTCAGTATCGCCGCACGCTGCGGTCCTACCCCCTGCAAATATTTTATGTCACGCGTAGATAAATCGAACATTTATTTAAACCAAAACTTCAGCAACCTTTAAATCGAACGGAGTCGTGAGCTTAATGTTTTCACGGTTTCCCGGCACCAGATATACCGGATGCCCCAAAGCCTCTACAACCGAAGCATCATCTGTAAAGGCAGAAGTATACGGCTGTCCGTATGCCTGCTTCAACAAAGAAGCAGTAAACACCTGAGGAGTCTGAACCAGCTTATAACGGTCGCGCGGTACAGTCACGCTCTGCTCGTCTGTTTCCATCCGGCGGACAGTTTCTACGACCCCGATAACCGGAATGACAGCTTGCTTTTCGCGGGCTGCATCGTAACAGGCAGCAATCACTTCCTGCGACACGAAGGGACGAACACCGTCGTGTACACCTACCAGGCTGTCCGGATCGTCGACCAGAGCCAGTCCGTTCTTTACAGAATGGAAACGGGTTTCTCCTCCGTCGGCAACGCGATGCGGAAGCGTAAACCCGTATGTAGCACAAAGCTGCTTCCAGTAGCCCTGCTGGTCTGCTGGAAGCACCAATATGATATGTATATGCTCATCGTAGGCATGGAAAGCTTCCAGCGTACGCATCAATACAGGTTTTCCCTTGATTGGAATAAACTGCTTGGGAATATCTCCCCCCATGCGCAAGCCTTTTCCTCCCGCTACGACAATGATGTATTTCTCCATCAGGCGAGCAACATTCCCTTTTTAACTTCCAATGCTTTTTCAGCACCAGCAAACTTCTCCAGAAGAGCAAAACCGAAAGCTGGAGCAGCACCCGGCCCCTTACCCAAGATGAAGTTATCAACGATTTCTACCATGTTGCCAGTATATTCTGCACCTTCCAGATACTTGTCGAATCCCGGATAGCAAGTAGCCTTCTTGCCTTTCAGCAAACCACGCTTGCCATATACCATCGGAGCAGCACAGATAGCTGCAAGTGGTTTCTTAGCCGCAGCAAAGTCCATAATCAGTTTGTCGAGTCCGGCATGAGCATCGAGATTCGTTGCTCCCGGCAGTCCACCCGGCAGAACAATCATTTCCACATCCTCTTCTTTCAAGTCCTCGAACAGCATATCTGCAACGATAGGAACCTGATGAGAGCTGACAACAGTCTTTTCACCTGTTACTGATACAGTTTTTACATTCAGTCCCCCACGACGCATAATATCGAGCGGAAACATGGCTTCCATTTCTTCGAAGCCTTCTGCCAAAAAGATACAAATTGCTTTCATACTACAACGAATTTAACTATTCATACTTTATTATTTATTTCAGCTTGAAATAATAGGTTATCGTACCCGTCTGGTTATTCACTCCGTCTACCGTATTGAAACGGGCGCGGCGCGCAGCTTCTTCCGCAGCACGGCGCAAAGCGGGATTCACCGTATTGGTCCGTTTGTTGATGCTTGTACTGATAACTCTTCCGGCGGGATTCACCACAATCGTAACTACGACACGTCCTTCATCCTGCACGTTATATACAGGAACAGGTAATCCACCAGAGCCTAGCGAACGACCATTCAAGTCGAATGTTCCATATCCTCCTACACCCGAAGTCTTTCCCGTATTTCCATTACCGTCAGGACTTCCCTGTATGCCTTCTCCCGATTCGGATGTACCTTTACTGCCCATCTTGGAGCCTTTTCCGAAAGCTCCCGCAATCTTGCTGGCAGCAGCCTGAGCAGCCGCACGTTCTTGTTCGGCACGCTTCTCAGCTTCGGTCTTTTCCTTAGGCTTTGTCACCACAGGCTTTGTTTCCGGTTTCTTTGTAGGCGTAACTTCCTTTTTAGGTTTTTCTTCCTTCGTTTTTTCCTTCTTCACCTGAATGGAAGGTTCATCATCCTGTGTAATCATAGGCTGCTTCACCTCAGGCTCCGGAGTCGTTTCGGGTTCCGGCACAGAAGTTTCCGGCTGCGGCAATACGTCGACCTCCGTCAATGTAAACGGATCGGCGTCGCCTTGGGCAGTTTCCGTATTACCAAGCATAACCGGTACTCCTCCCTCTTCTTGCTTTTCAGGGCGAGTAAGCGAGCAAAAGAAAAGCAACAGTATCACAAGGATATGCAATACCACTGTTCCTATTATTCCGGTTACTTTACTTTTTTTCACTGTATTGTCTTTTAGTTCTGTTTATCAGGGCGGCGAGTAGCCAGCACCATCTTGAAATGATTCTCATTGGCAATGTTCAGGATGCGGACGATTTCACGATAGGGAATCGACTCGTCGGCATAAAGAGCTACATACATTTCCGGTTCTTTTGCCGCGCACTCCTGCAGGAAAGAAGGAACTTCATCCAGCGAGAGCGGCATCTCGTCGTCATTGCCGAACGCCCCGTAATAATTCAAATCCTTATCGATGATTACCCGTGCCATCGGTTTGGCCGAAGTCTGTTGGGAACCTTGCGGCAGCAAGACCTTAATGGCATTCGGCGACACCATCGTAGAGGTAATCATAAAAAATATCAGCAGCAGAAAGATGAGGTCGGTCATCGACGACATACTGAACGCCGGAGATATTTTTTGTCTTCTCTTCAGTGACATAGGCTTCTTATTTTTCGTTTGGTTCGTTCATCAAGTCCATGAAAGCAATGGTACGTGCTTCCATCTGACTTACCACCTTGTCTACGCGATATACCAGATGATTATAGGCAAACATGGTAGCGATACCAACCACCAGCCCCCCTACAGTCGTAATCATCGCTTCATAGATACCACTTGACAAGAGCGTGATATCGATGTTGTTTCCTGCATTTGCCATGTTCCAGAAGGCACGCACCATACCGGTTACCGTACCCAGGAATCCCAGCATCGGCGCACCACTGGAGATAGTAGCCATAATAGACAGTCCGTTTTCCAGCTTTGCCACTTCAATGTTTCCGGTATTCTCGATGGCAGCTTGCACATCGGCAACCGGACGTCCCATACGCATGATACCCTTTTCAATCATACGAGAAGAAGGAGTATTGGTAATGCGGCAGTAATTGATAGCCGACTTGATTTCTCCCGTCTTGATATAGTCGCGGATACGGTCCATAAACAAAGGATCTTCCTTTCCAGCCTTGCGGATAGCTACCGCACGCTCGAAGAAAATGTAAAAAGCAATGACTGACATGATAGCCAGTACAATCATAATCCATCCCCCTTTGCAAGCCATATCCCAAAGGTTCATTTCAGGTTCTCCCGAAACTACGGGAGTCAGCACGGGATTGTTTCCCGTCATGGTGTCGGCAACGGTCTGTGCAGTTGCCAGCAATGTCATTGTAATCATATTCAACGAAGGCAATTTTTATATTCTTCAATAGTTTTTCTAAGTCCCAGATAGAGTGCATCACAAATCAGTGCGTGTCCGATGGAAACTTCGTCCACCCACGGAATATTTTCGTGAAAATAAGCAAGATTTTCAAGGCTCAGGTCATGTCCGGCATTCAGTCCCATACCCAACTTGCGGGTTACCGTTGCAGCCTCCACAAAAGGAGCGATTGCCGCCTCCCGGTTTTTAGCGTACATCGATGCGTAGGGCTCTGTATAAAGTTCTACACGGTCGGCTCCAGCTTTAGCAGCATATTCAATCATTTCCGTATTTGTCCCCACAAAAATAGAAGTACGTACACCCGCCTCTCCGAAAGTATCCATCAGTTCGGTCAGGAAAGAAAGGTTCGCCTTTGTATCCCATCCCGCATTGGAAGTAATCTGATCCGGAGCATCGGGCACGAGCGTCACTTGATGAGGTTTAACCTTCAAGACCAGATCGACAAACTCTTTCGAGGGATAACCTTCGATATTAAATTCCGTACGGAGAATGGGACGGAGAGCTAATACGTCCGCATAACGGATATGGCGTTCGTCGGGACGGGGATGAACGGTTATGCCTTCAGCCCCGAAAGCTTCGCAGTCCAGCGCCACTTTTTCTACGTCGGGGTTATTCCCCCCACGGGCATTACGCAAGGTTGCCACCTTGTTTATATTCACACTTAGCTTAGTCATATTGAATTTAATTTTATATCTTTGCGTCTACAACTTGCAAAGTTAACAGCTTTCTCGTAAAACCAGTTAACTTTACGTGACAAAAGATTGATAAAAAAAGCTACAAGATATGCAACGCAAGCTCAGATTTGCCCTTTTCGGAAATACTTATCAGGAACATAAGTCGGCACATGCCACGCACTTACTGGAGATATTGCGCAGCAAAGGAGCTGAAATCTGTATCAGCAATGAATTTTATTATTTCCTGAAGCAACATACCAAAGCCAACCTCGAAGGACTGGAAATTTTTCAGGGATATGATTTTGATGCAGATATGGTGCTGAGTATCGGAGGAGACGGTACGTTTTTGCGGGCGGCAAGCCGTGTAGGTAAGAAGGAAATTCCCATCTTGGGTATCAATACCGGACGTCTGGGATTCCTGGCCGACATATCGCCCGACCAGATGGAAGAAGCATTCGATGAAATCTACGCAGGAAAATACCTTGCCGAGCCCCGACGGGTATTACATCTCACCTCCGACGGACATGTACTGAAAGGCTATCCGTACGGTTTGAATGAAATAGCCATCCTGAAGCGTGACAGTTCGTCGATGATTACCATACGTGCTTACATCAACGATGAGTTACTCTGCTCTTATCAGGCAGACGGACTGATTGTGGCTACTCCTACCGGCTCTACAGGGTATTCGCTCAGCGTAGGCGGTCCGATCCTTGTCCCGCAAAGCGGAACCATCAGCCTGACTCCCGTAGCACCGCACAGCCTCAACGTACGTCCGATTGTGATTCGTGACGACTGGGAGATTACGCTCGATGTGGAAAGCCGGAGCCATAATTTTCTGGTAGCGGTAGACGGACGCAGCGAAACTTGCCGCGAGGGCACCAAACTGACCATCCGCCGTGCCGATTACTTCGTACGGATTGTAAAGCGCTGCCATCACTCTTTCTTCAACACGCTCCGCGAAAAAATGATGTGGGGAGCAGACAGTCGCTCGTAAACAAGCTGAACAAAGAATAAATTTGTGCAAATGTCCTGAAAAAACATCAGGAGAAGCAATCGGTGTTTTGTACAAAACTTTCAAGAGTTTGTACAAAAGATTTTAGTTTTTGTACAAATTATACCTAAAGCCTCAAGATGTTTTTCATCGAACAAGCCGTAATTATCTTATAAATAAGAGGTTGTTTTCGCATAGAGAAAATGAATAGACCGACTTATAATTTATAAGTTACAATTAAAAGAAATCTCCTGCCTTAGCCTTTGTCTATTTTTACATGGCTAAAAACAGGAGATTTTTTACTTGTAAGTTTAATCTATCAGATTTCTACTTGAGCAATTCTATTTTAAAACAGACTCTAAAAAATGTGTTCCTCACCGCAAGACTGATATTTATACGATGAGGAACAGGCTGTTATAGCTGGTCGGGCAGCAGACTCAACTTCATGCTGTTCGAGCCTTTTACCAAAATATAATAACCTTGGGGCTTATGGGCCTGAATGTCTGCCAGCACCTCATCTACATTCTGAAAGGTCTGGAAAGTGTGAGTTGTAGCAGCAAACTCCGGTCCCACCAGCACTACCCGTTCGAAACCACACTCATTCAGATAATCGACCACCTTCTGATGTTCTTCACGGCTCACCGTGCCCAGTTCTTTCATATCGCCTAAGATAACCATCTTATGGGGAGCTTCTATCAGACGGAAGTTCTTGAGAGCCGCCATCATACTGGTCGGATTGGCATTATAGGCATCCACAATCAGCTTATTGTCGGCGGTTTCTTTCAACTGCGACCGGTTGTTGTGAGGCAAATACGATGCCAGCGCATCGCTGATATCCTCATCGGGTACTCCAAAGTAACGTCCGATGGCTACTGCTGCCAGCATATTGTCCAAGTTATAGGAACCAATCAGATGAGTAGCCACTTCGTGTGATATACCTCCTGCTGTCCATCGGAAAGACAGGAACGGCGAACAACTGATCAGTTCTCCACTCACATACAAGCCGGGAGTCTGCCCGTAACGCACACAAGTCAGCCCTTCGGCTATGCCGTTCAGGTAAGGATTTTCATTCTGGATAAAGATAGTAGCCCCGCCTTTGGCACGCAGGAAATCGTACAATTCTCCTTTTGTACGGATAACGCCTTCAAAGGAACCAAATCCCTGCAAGTGAGCCCTTCCCACGTTTGTGATAATTCCATAATCAGGCTCTGCTATGTCAACCAGCTCTTTGATATCTCCCGGATGACTGGCTCCCATTTCTACAACCGCCATTTCATGCTGCGGATTCAGACGAAGCAGCGTAAGTGGCACACCGATGTGGTTATTCAGGTTGCCTTCTGTATACAAGGTATTGAACTTCCGGCTCAGCACCGTAGAAATCAGCTCTTTCGTAGTAGTCTTCCCGTTAGTTCCCGTAATGCCGATAACAGGAAGATGCAGTTGACGGCGATGATAGTTCGCCAGCTGCTGCAAGGTTTTCAAGCAGTCTTCTACGAGAATCGTTCCCTCTCCTGCATACTCAGGTTCGTCTATCACCGCATAACGGCAGCCCTGCTTCAAGGCTTGTGCGGCAAATGCGTTACCGTTGAAGGTTGCCCCTTTCAAGGCGATGAACATTGAACCAGCGGGACAGTTGCGGCTGTCGGTCGTCACCTTGCCGCATTCCATAAAGCGTTTATATAACTCAGCTATTTCCATAATTTCTGTAACAAAACTTTCCGGCACAAAGATACTTAATTTAATTTCCCGCGACTGCGAAAAAACAAATTATTGTGCGTACATTTGCAGCGCTTAAAGACGTATTATCGGACATGGAAAACAGTATTGTGAAACAAATCAATGTAAACGGGCAGCTATTGGACTTGTCGTACCCGCAGGTAATGGGTATTCTGAACCTTACTCCCGACTCTTTTTATGCTGGAAGCCGGAAACAGACTGAAGCGGAAATCGCAGAACGTACACACCAGATTTTATCGGAAGGTGGCAACATCATCGATGCGGGTGCCTACTCGTCGCGCCCCAATGCCGAGCATATCAGTGCGGAAGAAGAAATGGCACGCCTGCGTTACGGACTGGGCATCGTATTCCGTGAATGTCCCGATGCCATTGTTTCGGTAGATACGTTCCGTGCCGATGTAGCGCGCATGTGCGTAGAAGAATACGGAGTTGCCATCATCAACGACATTGCGGCAGGCAGCATGGACGAAAACATGTTCCCGACCGTGGCACAACTGGGGGTTCCTTACATCATGATGCACATGCAGGGCACTCCACAAAACATGCAGCAGGCTCCGCATTATGACAATGTGGTGCAGGAGGTGCTGTATTATTTCTCCGAAAAGGTACAAAAGCTGCGTGACCTGGGAGCAAAAGACATTATCCTCGATCCGGGATTCGGCTTCGGGAAAACCCTGGAACACAACTATGAACTACTGAACAAGCTCGAAGAATTCAGTATTTTTGAACTGCCCATACTGATAGGTGTCTCTCGCAAGTCGATGATATACCGTCTGCTGGGAGGCGGACCAGAAGACGCCTTGAACGGTACAAGTGTCATCAATACCATCGCGCTGATGAAGGAAGCCGATATCCTGCGCGTACACGACGTGCGTGCCGCTTCCGAAGCCGTCAAGATAGTTGCCACTATGAAAAAGTTAACTCCTGTAAGTTTGTAAACATAAAGCTATGCCTTTCGATTTTTCCATACTCAGCGTCAAAGATATTATCGACATCCTGCTGGTAGCATTTCTGCTGTATAAAACCTACAAGCTGATGAAATCGTCGGGGTCGATCAATGTATTTACCGGAATTCTGGTATTCATCATCATTTGGGTCATCGTATCACAAGTGCTGCAAATGCGTTTGCTCGGCTCCATATTCGATAAGCTGGTGAGCGTAGGAGTCATTGCACTGATTGTTATTTTCCAAGATGAGATACGTCATTTCTTGCTGTCGCTCGGCTCACGCCACCGTACAAGCAGCCTGCTCCGCTTCTTCAAGGGAGGACAAAAGAACGGAACCAGCAAGGAGGCTATCATGCCTATCGTGATGGCGTGCCTCAGCATGAGCAAAGGAAAGGTTGGAGCACTGATCGTGATTGAAAAGAACTTTCCACTGGATGACATCGCCCGGACGGGAGATATCATCGATGCCAACATCAACCAGCGTCTGATCGAGAATATCTTCTTCAAGAATAGTCCGCTGCACGACGGAGCCATGATTATCAGCAACAAGCGCATCAAGGCGGCCGGATGTATCCTTCCGGTATCTCACAACCTGAACATTCCGAAGGAACTGGGATTACGCCACCGTGCTGCTCTGGGTATTTCACAGGAAACCGATGCCATGGCGATTATTGTTTCCGAAGAAACCGGTGGTATATCCATCGCCTATCAGGGAGAATTCCACCTGCGTCTGACCGCAGAAGAGCTGGAGCGTATGCTAACCAACGACGACGAAGCCTGAAATCAGTTCAGCATCAGGCTCATGTACGGATGAAGATCGTGCAGGATAAAGGCAGTCAGTTCACTGATTGTGAATGTAACATACGTTTGTCCTTCCTGCATATCCCGTGACACCTTTCCCGGCAGTACAGTATAATAACCGTTATTCTGAGGAATAGCCTCATCGCCCGTTACGCGGATATACAATCCTTCTCCACGATAAATAGCAGAAAAAACCTTCAGACAAGAAGCGACATCTATCAGACGAGCCATGCCCAGCTCGTGCATTTCGTCGGCACGTGGCACGATGCACTCCAGACGTTCTGCACGATAAGAAGCTGCAAGCTGACGCAATACCTCGGAAAAATCGGCCTCATCCGACAGAAGAATCTCTTTGACGGACAATGTATTTCCGTCCATCAGGCAGAAGACAAGTCCCGACATCACCCCGTCTTTGTCGACACTCCACACATCTCCCTTGCTCAAAGCAAGATCGGATAATACCACGTGGAAGTCATCGGGCGTATGTTGAACACAGCACGGGAGCCTGTTCATTTGTTCATAAAAGTAGGGATAAATGTGTTCCTGCGGAGTTTTCAACAGATCTATCTTACTCATTCTCAGATAAGATACAGAGTTATCAACAGGTTGTTCATAACTGTTGATAACTTTTTTCACCAAGCCATAATGAAAACAAGTTGCATACCCCGAGCGGGCATAATACCCTTTCAACCATTCTTCGGCAGGAATCAAGGTAGCAAACATCACCCCTTCGGCAAACATAGCACGATGCGTTTCCTGAAGCAAGCGTCGCATGGCCCCTTTTGCCCGATAATCGGGATGCGTACATGCCCCTGAGATATACGAAGTTGCTACCGTCTGCCCGCAAAAGGTCATGGGATACGGGATCATCTGAAGTGCAGAAATCACCTTTCCGTCTTCTTCTATTACCTTATTAATCTTATCGGTATAACGCAGACGAAAATACAAATCGATGAAAGCATCGTCATCATCGAAGCAGGTTTTCCACAACTGTCTGACTTGTGCTTTGATACTCATTGTAACTCAACGATGTATTTTTCGAGGAGAGTTTCCGGACAATAAGAAAGTTTTGCCTTACGCAATCCCTCCAGTCCAAGGTCTTCCTCCCGGTTAATATAAATATATTGTTCTGGAATATGACCGGCAAATTCATAATTAATCATGGCATAGGCTCCTTCTATATCAGTATTTGCCTTTTCCACACACGTATCGAATGTTTCATTGTTGATGGGAGCTCCGAAAGTAAAGGCTACGATTTTTCCACCGACATGCAGAACTCCCCCCTGCAAGTCAAGCTCACTGATATGCTTCAGCGCATCGGTCATGGATCGGCGTTCGGCAATCAGTGCCTCATTTTCGGCACAATCGTTTGCCTTGCACCACTCACTTTCCAGACGGAGACACTCCGGAACCAATTCAGGAGTCAGCTCCTTGTATTCATAATCCGGATATGATGCCTTGAACCGATTGATATGGTTTCGCTTTGCCTGAAATTTCTTTCCACGCAGCGTAGCCAGATCGGAACGGAGATACACATAGTCGAAATAGTCACGGTCGGCAGTAAACGTAAAGCGTTCGGGAAAGGCAGTTTCCAGTTCCGCCCGCATACTGCTGCACACGCCCAACAAACGGAAGCGAGCTCCCTTGTTTCGTGCATCTTCCATCAACGCCTCAATAACCTTATGTATGTCACCTTCTCCCACCGGCATCATGTAAGCCAGTTCATCGTCTGCATAAAAGCGGAACAGCAAGAAGCCGTTCAATTCAGCAATCTCCGTGCGATACAGAAATCGCCAGCTATACAAATTGGAAAATGAGAGGTCACAATTACGACGCTTGCTCTTTAAGGTATACCGCTGTACGGTAGCCTTATCTTCCAGTTCTATGGGTTTAAATGGTATCATATTCTATTTATTTATAAAATGATGCGGCAAAATTAAAAAAACGTGCCGATATCCATTCAAAAATATCGGCACGTTCCCATGCAAACATATTTGCTTTAACATTCATTATTTAGTACAGTCCCAGCAAATGCAGGATAGTCGGAGTCAGCAAGGCAGTCAGAATACCGTTCAACGTCAGTCCCAGACTGGCATAAGCTCCATACTTTCCACTCACTTCCATGGCGCGTGAGGTACCAACGGCATGCGAAGCAGTTCCCATCGACAAGCCTTGTGCAATAGGACTACCTACACGCCCTACCTGCAAAACCTTGAATCCGCAGATGGCACCAAACAATCCTACGACAATCACCACAGCTGCTGTCAATGAAGGAATACCTCCTACAGCCCCCGAAACCTCCATGGCAATCGGGGTAGTCACCGACTTCGGTGCCAAAGACATAATCACTTCGGGAGAAGCCCCCATTACTTTAGCTATAATCGTAACCGAAACCAGTCCAACTACACAGCCTGCTAATTGAGAAACAATTATCGGCATCAATTGTTTTTTAATCATACGCAATTGTAAATACAAAGGTACCCCCAATGCGACGACTGCCGGCTTCAGCCAAAACTCTATCAGAGAACCTGCTTCAGAATATTTTTCATACGAAATATTCGTCAACTTTAAAAAACAAATCAGCAAAGCTATTGCTATCAATATCGGATTGAGAATGATCAATCCTGTTTTCTTCTGCAACTGTTTGGAAAGAAAGAAGAATCCAAACGTAATAGCGAGCAGAAAGAACTTACTTTCTAAATATTCCATGCTTACGAACCAATTGATGAACCCAACCTGTAACAACTAACACTAATACCGTACTGACCAACGTAGCAATCACGATAGGCCAGAACTCGGCCGAAATGACGTCGAAATACAACATCAAAGCTACTCCCGAAGGAACAAAGAAAAAGCCCAGATTTGCGACCAGGAAATCGGACAACCCCTGCACCCATTGCAGTTTCACCCAGCCTAACTTTAAAAATAACGTAAGCAAAAGCATGCCGATAATACTCGACGGCAGCTTAATCCCCGTCAGGTAAACAATCAGTTCACCTAACGCTAAACATCCAAAAAGGATAGTACATTGACGAATCATACCTATTACATATTACCTTGAAAACGGCTGCAAATTTATATAATAGGATAAAACACTGTACCGAAAGCGGCATTTTTTATTACTTCTACCATAAAACATCAGTTTTTTACATACTTTAGGAGAAAAAAAACACGTTTTTGCAAACTTGATATTACAAAAAAGCGTATTTTTGCAGTGCAAAATAGATTTTTATTACTATACACGATAAAATAAGCAAGATCATATTTAATAGAAAAATATAATTCATAAACTCATGGATTTAATTAATCAAATTGTTGAACGCGCTAAAGCAAACAAACAGCGCATTGTACTTCCGGAAGGAACTGAAGAACGTACTTTAAAAGCTGCCAATCAAATATTGACAGACGGTGTAGCTGACCTGATCCTGTTGGGTAACCCTGATGAAATTATGAGCCTTGCAAAGGAATGGGGCTTAGGAAATATCCACAAAGCAACTATCATTGACCCGGAAAATCATCCGAAGAAAGAAGAATATGCACAACTGCTGTGCGAACTGCGTAAGAAAAAAGGTATGACTATCGAAGAAGCCCGCAAGCTGATTCTGAACCCGTTGTATCTGGGATGTCTGATTATCAAGTCGGGCGATGCTGACGGTCAGCTGGCAGGTGCGCGTAACACAACAGGCGATGTATTGCGTCCTGCACTGCAAATCATCAAGACAGCTCCGGGCATTACTTGCGTTTCGGGTGCCATGCTGTTGCTGACTCACGCTCCTGAATGTGGTGACAACGGTGTTCTGGTAATGGGTGACGTAGCTGTTACTCCAGTTCCTGATGCAAACCAACTGGCTCAGATTGCAATTTGTACAGCCAAGACTGCCCAGGCTGTTGCCGGATTAGACCCGCGTGTAGCTATGTTAAGCTTCTCTACAAAAGGTTCTGCTAAGCACGAAGTAGTAGACAAAGTAGTAGAAGCATTGAAACTTGCTAAAGAAATGGATCCTTCATTGAAGATAGACGGCGAACTTCAGGCCGATGCAGCTCTGGTTCCAAGAGTAGGTGCCAGCAAAGCTCCGGGTTCAGAAATCGCAGGAAAAGCCAATGTACTGGTTGTTCCGTGTCTGGAAGTTGGTAACATTTCTTACAAATTGGTTGAACGTCTGGGACACGCTACTGCAGTTGGTCCTATCCTGCAAGGTATCGCACGTCCGGTTAACGACTTGTCACGCGGATGTTCTATCGACGACGTATACAAGATGATTGCCATTACAGCCAATCAGGCTATTGCAGCTAAAGCTCAATAAATAGCATAAACACTGTCATTCAGAGATTATCTTATTTTGCTCTGAATGACATCTGTTTTTATTTCACATATAAACTAAAAATCAAAAAACATCATATGAAAGTATTAGTACTTAACTGCGGTAGTTCATCTATCAAATATAAGTTGTTCGAAATGACTACCAAAGAAGTCCTCGCACAAGGAGGTATCGAAAAAATCGGTCTGCCGGGTTCTTTCCTGAAGCTGACTTTGCCAAACGGAGAAAAGAAAATCCTCGAAAAGGACGTACCCGAACACACTACCGGCGTACAGTTTATTTTCGATACACTGACTAATGCCGAATACGGAGCCGTAAAAGATTTACATGAAATTAAAGCTGTAGGCCACCGTGTACTGCATGGAGGTACAAAATTCAGCGGTTCTGTATTGATTGACGATGCCGTTATTGCAGCTGTAGAGGAATGCTGCGACCTCGGCCCGTTGCACAACCCAGCCAATCTGAAAGGTATTTATGCCGTACAGAAACTGTTGCCTGAAGTTCCTCAGGTAGCCGTATTCGATACAGCTTTCCATCAGACTATGCCTGATTACGCCTATCTGTATGCTATACCTTATAAATATTTCGAAAAATATGGTATCCGCCGTTACGGTTTCCACGGAACTTCTCACCGCTACGTTTCGAAACGTGTGTGCGAATTCCTGGGCATTCCGCAGGAAGGTTCTAAGATCATTACCTGCCACATCGGAAACGGTGGTTCTATCGCTGCTGTAAAAGACGGTAAATGTATCGATACAACAATGGGATTGACTCCGCTGGAAGGTCTGATGATGGGTACACGTAGTGGTGATATCGACGGTGGTGCAATCACTTACATCATGAAGAAAGAAGGTCTGACTCCGGATGAAATGTCTACTCTGCTGAACAAGAAGAGCGGTGTGCTGGGTATGTTCGAAAAATCAAGCGACATGCGTGAACTGGAAGACGCAGTAGCAAGAGGAGAAGAACGTGCTATCCTGACAGAAAACATGTATTTCTACCGTATTACCAAATACATCGGTGCATACGCAGCTGCCATGGACGGTGTAGATGTTATCTTGTTCACCGGTGGTGTTGGTGAAAATCAGGCAACAGCTCGTGCCGGTGTTTGCAAGACACTGGGCTACCTGGGTGTCAAGATCGATCCGGAAAAGAACAAGGTTCGTGGAAAAGAGGCCATCATCTCTACCGATGACTCAAAAGTGAAGGTTGTAGTTATCCCGACCGATGAGGAACTGATGATTGCAACTGATACAATGAACATTCTGAACGACATGAACAAATAAGGAAGACTACCCTTAAATAGCTTAAAAAAGAGGATATTCCCCGTGAGTTTTGCTATCTTTGCAACGAGTAAAACGTAAAGAGAAGACAGCTTACAAGGGATATCCTCTTTTTTTGTGCTACTCAGACAACAAGAAACACTCCTTATTATGAAAAAGAAAATCGTAACCTTTGGCGAAATTATGCTTCGCCTGACTACCCCCGACAATCTACGTATGCAGCAAAGCCGGGAATTTTTGGTTAATTACGGTGGCAGTGAAGCCAATGTAGCTATCTCCATCGCCAATTTCGGCGGAGATGTAGAATATATTACCCGCCTTCCCGACAACGCCCTGGGAGAAACTTGTCTGGCAGAATTACGCTCGCACAATATCGGCACCCAGCATATTCTGATAGGCGGACACCGACTGGGAACCTATTACATGGAAAAAGCAGCTGCCATGCGTAACTCAAAAGTCATCTACGACCGCGAAGGTTCTGCTTTCTCCGAACTAAAACCAGGTATGATAGACTGGCGCACCATCTTTAGCGACGCAGCTATTTTCCACTGGTCGGGCATCGATGCCGCACTGACTCCCGGACTGGCAGAGGTATGCAAGGAAGCAATAACCATTGCCAAAGAAATGGGATTGACCATTTCGTACGACATCAATTACCGCAAGAACCTCTGGAACTACGGAAAAAGCGCACAGGAAGTGCTTCGCCCGTTGATGGTAAGCAGTGACATCATGTTCGGTAGCGAAGGCGAATATGCCCTGCTGACAGGTATTCCGGCACCGGGTTTCAAGGCGACTAAAAGTGGAGAAACATACGACATAAAAGCATACGAAGAATTTTGCAAGGCTATCAGCCAGCAGATTCCAAACTGCAAATATATCTATATTGCCCTGCGTAACGTCATGAGTTCCGAGCATCACACTTTCGCTGGAGTTCTTTACTCGCACGGCACCATGAAATATACACGCGTATTCGATATCGACAACGTAATCGACTGTGTAGGTGTGGGTGACGCCTTCTGCGGTGCCATGCTGTATGCCCAGCACGCTTACGAAGACGAACAGAAGCGTGTAGATTTTTCAACAGCCGCTTCGGTATTGAAAAACACTATTGCCGGCGACTATAACATCGTAAAGGTATCCGAAGTAGAAGGATTGCTGGCAAAACACGAAAGTGGAGAAGTAGCCCGATAAGGCAACGTACATACATTACGATACACATTCATACACAATAAAAGAACCATATCACGACTCATTGGTAGAGTTTGATATGGTTCTTTCACGTTAACCAGTTACGTTCTGGTATCCTTTTATCGCACAGAAGTCTCTCCTTCGATATATTGTTCCAGGAACATGGACTCCCCGTCGAATACCGCATACGAAAATTCACTGATCCAGTCACCTAGAATCATCATCCGAGATGAACGGCTCAGCATCAGGTCGAGTACGATGTGACGATGTCCATAGATAAAATAATTAATGTCGGGATGTGTTTTCAGATATTCCTTGGTAAACAATATCAGCGGTTCCTTATCTTCGCCCATATATTCCGGTTCCTTTCCATCCTTCCGTTTCATACGGCTATGCTTTGCCCACTCCAGTCCGAAGTCGATACTCCAGCGGGGATGCAGCATGGAAAACAGACGTTGCAGCGTTTTACTATGAAACATAGCACGCAGCAACTTAAACTTATGGTCATTATCACCCAGCCCGTCGCCATGCGCCAGGAAAAACTCCTTGCCATAAATCTCACACGTCAGCGGTTCACGATGGATAATAACCCCACATTCCTTTTCCAGATAATCGCCGCACCAGATATCATGGTTGCCGATAAAGAAATGCACCTCTACTCCCATATCCGTCAACTCGGAGATTTTTCCCAAGAAACGGGTATATCCTTTGGGGACAACCAGCTTGAATTCATACCAGAAATCGAACATGTCGCCCAGCAGATATACGGCTGCCGCCTGATGCTTGATACTGTCGAGAAAGTTAACCAGCCGGCGTTCCTGCGTACGACTATGCTCTATCGCACGTGAGCCCAGATGAGCATCCGACAGAAAATAGACATTCTTCATCGCTTCCATAACCATTCTTTTTTATAGGAATCCCAGTTCCAGTTTGGCTTCTTCTGTCATCATGTCCTTATCCCATTCAGGTTCGAACACCAGATTGATTTGAGCAGCCTTCACACCTTCTACCGATTCTATTTTCTGACGAATATCTTCCATGATAAAATCGGCAGCCGGACAATTGGGAGCCGTCAGTGTCATATCAATCACCACCTCACCATCGTCCTTCAAATCTATCTTATATATCAAACCTAAATCGTATACGTTGACCGGTATTTCCGGATCGTATACGGTTTTCAGCATTTCTACAATACCTTCTTCTATTTTCAGTTTTGTTTCGTTATCCATAAAAAGCATGCTTTTAGTTACATCTGCAAATGTAATAAAAAAATGGAATAACCGAAAAACAGTCACAACCTTCCCTCGTCGCAATAACTGTAATAATCCCCGTCGGTTACCACCAGATGATCGAGCAGACGGATGTTCATCAACTCGGCAGCACGCCGTACAGCCTCCGTCAGCCGGTCGTCGTCACGGCTGGGAGAGGTATTTCCCGAAGGATGGTTATGACAAAGCACCATCGATACCGCACGTTTCAACAAAGCTTCACGCAAAATACAACGGACATCCACCTGTGTGGAAGCCAGTCCGCCATGGCTGATACGAATACGGTCAATCACCTTCGACGACTGGTTGAGCAACAACACCCAACACTCCTCCACCGGGAGGTCACACATCAGCGGATAAAACACTTCGTATATGTCTTTGGAACATCTCACCTGCCGACGTTCCAAAGGCTCTTCCTCCATCCGACGCCTGCCAATCTCCGAAGCGGCCAAAATCGTAACCGCCTTTGCCGGCCCTATTCCCTTGTAGCGGCAAAGTTCCTCGATAGTAGTCTTCCCCAATTCACCCAAGCTGTTGCGATAATCCCCTAAGATTTTCCGCATCAATTCCACCGCCGAATCCTCCGTATTGCCCGAACCGATCAGGATAGCCAGCAGTTCGGCATTCGACAACGCCGCAGCGCCATGCTGCATCATTTTCTCACGCGGGCGATCTTCTTCCGCCCATTGGTTGATAGTCAGTTTATTTTCCATTTACTCATAAAAGTTCTTCTCGAAGGCGGAAAAAGCTCCCTTGCCCCGCACACAGCGTTTCCACCATGCCGACAAAAAGCCGGTTCCATACCCCGTCAACTGTATAAACGCAGCAACGACGGATAATATACCGATATACAAACTTTTATTTTGTATGGAAGAATCAATAAATATAATCACAGCAAACAAGGCAAGCAGCAAAAGTGCCCACGGACATACCAGCGAAGCGAGCAGCACCAGCACCACACCTACCGTAAAAACGGCAGGAAGCATGTGTACCAGTTTCAGCGATTCCGGGTATTTCTTATACAGATTGATGCGTGCGATACCCGAATTGTGCACCTGTTTAAAGAACTTCTTCAGGTCGGTACGACGCTTGTGCCATACCCATGCTTCGGGAAACAAGCGGCAACGATACCCTCCTTTAAAGATACGGATACTGAAATCGATATCTTCGCCAAAACGCATCTTCGAGAAACCTCCCAGCGCACGATACACCTCGGCACGCACGCCCATGTTGAAACTGCGCGGATAAAACTTATCCATTTTCTTCTTCCCCCCGCGGATGCCTCCCGTAGTGAAGAAAGAAGTCATGGCATAGTTGATTGCCTTTTGGGTAGGCGAGAAAGAATCGTGTGCACGGTCCGGTCCGCCGAAAGCATCGGCAGGCTCACGTTTCAGTTCTTCGTCGACGGCAGCCAGATAACCCGGCGGCAGCACACAATCCGAATCCAGAATGAGCAGATACTCTCCCCGACTACGTTCAGCCCCGAAGTTGCGGGTCTGCCCCGGTCCGGAGTTAGGCTTATTATAATAATGTACATCCAGTTGCGTACGGTATTTCTCTACTACCTGCTCGCAAGGCACGGACGATCCGTCTTCCACAACCAGCACTTCAAAATCATCCAGCGTCTGTTCCGTCAGACTTTGCAGCAGCTCATCCACCTCGTCGGGACGATTGTATACGGGAATAATAAAAGAATATCTCATAGTCTGTTCGTTCGGTTTATTTTACAAAGATACGTCTTTCTTGAAAGTATACTGAACTTTGACAGAGTTTCTTCAACATTTTCCGCATACACAACGAACGGTTTCTGAAAGCCTGCCGGGTTCCGAATATTTTTTGTACAAAGTTTTTTTGATTTTGTACAAAAAATAAAAAAACGTCCCGACATTCTCCGCAAAAGACAACGGACAGCCGACAACATCGCTAGCAAGCGATCCGTCGGCAACCAGCAATCTGTTTTCCCCATCTTCGGCGAGAAAAAAAGGAAAAAGAAGAAATTTTTATTCTTCCCTTGTTACAAAACATATAGCTTTACGTTTACCTTTTTGAAAACAATTCGTACGACCCGATTAACAAAGCATGAGTAAAGAAACACTGACATCGACTTTCACCGAACTGAGAAACGGTTTTCTCAGACTGGCCATGCGCTTCCTGCCCAATAAGGAGGATGCCGACGATGCACTACAAGAGGCATTCTTTCGTCTGTGGAAGCATGCCGACCAGATCGGTTCGCGCGAAGAAGCAGAAGCCCTCACGGTAGTCACGGTAAAGAATCTGTGCATCGATACCTTGCGCAAGAAGAATCACCTGCCTACGGTGGAGCTGGACGAGAACCGGGATGATTCCATCTCCGATTCGGCAGCCGACAGTCTGGAGAAAGAAGAACGCTTCCGCATGGTGGAACGTATCATTGAACTCCGGCTGACACCTCTCCAGCAGCAGATTCTGCACATGAAGGAATACGACGGGAAAACGTACAGCGAAATAGCCGAAAGTCTGGGCATGCAGGAACCTGCCGTACGCATGCAGCTGTCGAGAGCGAGAAAAGAAATCAGGGAATGTTACTTAAAACAAATGGAACGATGAAAGAATACGAACGGACTTTTCAACAGTGGAAGGAGCTGGCGGCACGGTATTTTGAAGCTGAAACGACCGATGCGGAAGAGGAAGCATTGGCGCGTTTTCTGGCTACTCCAGCCGCACAGAGCAAAGAGTTCGACGAACTTCGTGCCGTCATGGGATATATTGCTACCGGACGAGCCGTACACCGCAAGCAGCGGACACGCAGCATACGGTTGCGGTATTATGCGGCAGCAGCGGCAGTTGCAGCTATTCTGGTGATGGTAACCGCCTGGCAGTGGACGGAAAGGGCGAACGTATGCGTGGCCTACATCAACGGCGAACGCTGTACCGACAAGGAAATCGTATTGGCCGAGGCCCTGAAATCGGTACAAAAGGTACGCCACGATTCCCCCGAAGAAACCCTTCAGGGGCAGTTATCGGATATCTTCCAGACGCTGGAGGAAGGAGAATCTGCATCAGTTGACAATCAAAAATAACAAGCTATATGATCAGACGATGGATTATAATATGGATGACCTTGCTGGTCGCACTGCCTCTGTGGGCGCAGAAGGGTATGCATGTAGAGTCCCTGTTCGGCGGGCGTTTCAAGCAAGACAAACGGGCGGTAGAGGTTCTTATCAAAGGCAAGGAACTGAAAAAGTACCATCTGACGCTTTTCCGCAGCCTGACGGTGACCGATGCTCCGGCATTGTCGGAAGAAATCGAAGCACTCATCAGTCAGGATGCCGCATCGGCAGTCGACAAGGAAGTAGGAACGGTAGGGAAACGGCTCTACTATGGCTTCTATTGTTTCCCGGCACGAGATGAAAGTTACCGGTATCTGTTCTACCGGAATACAGCGGTAGCCCCCAACGGCAGCAAGAAACCGGAAGTGACTGTGGTATACATGGAAGGACGGGTTACACTGGAAGAGCTGAAACAACTGTTCAAATAAAATGATAATTCATAATACAACTGAAAATATGAGAAAAATGTTTTTGCTGGCAGGACTCCTGCTGGCTGCGGCAAACGGCTATGCCGAGAGTACAGACTCGCTGAAAGTAGAAAGTGTAGTAAGTGTGGAAAATCCGGAACGGGTAACCATTACGGAATCAGACAATCGTTTCAAGGTCGAAATAGAGGGCAAGAAGGGAAATCCTAACTTCCGTTACACCCGTGATGTGGAATTATCTCCTTCGGAAGTTTCCGTTACAAAGGAACGCAGCAGCAACTGGGATTTCAACATTCCGTTCAAAAAACGCACATCGGCAAAAAGAAACAAGCGGAATGAATTTCAGGTAAAAGACTTCAAGATAGGACTTTCCAGCGTACAAGGAGCCCCCAACGGCATGGATGTGAACATGGGCTCATCGTGGGAAATCACCACTCCTACCTTCGGATGGGCCTATTATCCGTGGAACACGGAAACCTCCCTCTCCATCGGAGTGGCATGCAGCTGGCGTAACTACCGGATGACGGGCAAGCAGCGTTTCATAAAAGATGCAGGAACCGATATGTACATCGGCGGTTATCCGGAAGGAGCCGACATTCAGTTCTCACGTATCAAGGTATTCAGTTGGGCGATTCCCATCATGTTTACTCATGAAACCAAGAATAACTTCAACTTCAGCGTAGGAGCCATCGTCAATTTCAATACGCATGCCAGTCTGAAAACACGGTATAAGCTGGAAGGACAGGAATATAAACTGACCGACAACAACATTCACCAGACTCCGGTTACAGTCGATATTCAGGCTTCCATAGGCTATAAGTCTGTAGGATTCTATGTAAAATACAGCCCGTGCAAGGTACTCGATACAGCATACGGTCCCGAGTTTACGGCATTGTCGGTAGGGCTTGTCCTGTTCTGACGATGAACCAGCAGCAAACAAAAGAGCCATTCCTGTTTCCATGCAGGAATGGCTCTTTACCTATTATATATATCAGTCTGATAAATTATGCTTTTACACGACCTACGTAAGAACCATCGCGAGTATCAACTTCGATGATTTCGTCCTGATTGATGAACAAAGGCACACGTACAGTAGCACCTGTTTCAACAGTAGCAGGCTTAGTAGCGTTTGTAGCAGTATCGCCTTTCAGTCCCGGTTCTGTGTAAGTAACCTTCAACTGAACCTTAACCGGCAATTCAGCGAACAAGATAGTTTCAGTAGAAGCATCAGATACAACCTCCACTACCATTTCTTCTTTCAAGAAGTCAACACCTTCGATCAGATCGTGAGCGATAGGCACCTGTTCGTATGTTTCCTGGTTCATGAAGATATAATCTTCACCTTCCTTGTACAAATACTGGTACGGACGGCGTTCTACACGTACATCTTCCAGTTTTTCACCGATGTTGAAACGACGTTCCAAAACGTAACCGTCTACAACATCTTTCAGTTTTGTACGCATGAAAGTGTTTCCTTTACCCGGTTTTACATGCAAAAAGTCGATACAGAAATACAGCTTTCCATCCATACGGATAGCTGTTCCGATCTTAATGTCTTGAGCATTAATCATAACTAAATCCTTTTATTATTATATATTATTGATTGTTGCGTAATAATTCGACTGCAAAATTAATCTAAATCACGAAAAAACGCAAAAAGATTTGTCTAAAAATGATTTAGCTATTGGTTTATTTAAAAAAAGTCACTAATTTTGCAGCCCGAACGCATAGAATAATAACATAAATAGTATATACGAAAATGAAAAGAACTTACCAACCCTCTAACAGAAAGAGAAGAAACAAACACGGTTTCCGCGAAAGAATGGCAACTGCAAACGGTCGCCGAGTATTGGCTGCACGTCGTGCTAAAGGTCGTAAAAAACTGACTATATCAGACGAATACAACGGCGTAAAAGCATAAGAACGTTAGACAGAAAGATTTAAGAGAGCCGCAAGATGCTGAGATAGCGTTTTGCGGCTTTTCTTTTTACAAAGCATAGCGGAAAAGAAAAAATTGTATCTTTGCAAAAATTATATAGCTGAATAATATGGTGACACTGAAAGATTTCTTTTCATTCAAGAATAACCGTTTCTTCTGGCTCAACATCATCGGTATGGTGGTAGCCATTGTTGTTATCGTGTACGGTACGTTGTGGGGACTTGATATTTACACTCACCACGGAGAATCGTATGTAGTACCCAACATTAAGAATAAGGAGTTAAGTCAGGCGCAGATATTGCTGAATCAGCAATCCATGCAAGGCGTAGTAATAGATTCGAATTATGTAAAGGAACTGCCCGCGGGCATCGTTCTCGACCAGACTCCGGCAGGAGGTATGCGGGTAAAGAAGGGAAGAACCATCTACCTGACCATCAACACCAACGAAGTGCCCAGGGTGAAAATTCCCGATGTCATCGACAACAGCTCCATGCGTCAGGCTGCCGCCAAGCTGAAAGCCATGGGATTCCGGCTGACGGAACCCGAAATGGTAGCGGGAGAACAAGACTGGGTATACGGCATCAAATATAGAGGACGTTCACTGAAAGCAGGCGACAAAGTACCGAGCGAAGCTCTGCTGACGCTGTGCATCGGCAGCACACAAATGCGTGATTCACTGAGCATGGACTCACTCAACATGCAGATAGAAATGGATGCAGCGGGAGAAGAGGCTCCTACTGTAGACGATTCGTGGTTCTAAAAGATTCAACAAGTTCAAGACAACGAATGGCAGAAGATTATATAAACGAACTGGACGACTCGCTGGATGATGTAGAGCCGGTAGAGCGTTCCTCCGAATTATACGAACATTTCCGTGTAGTAGTAGATAAAGGACAGACACCGGTGCGCATCGACAAGTATCTGTTCGAACGCATCGTCAACGCTTCGCGCAACCGTATTCAGGCGGCGGCCGACGCAGGGTTTGTCATGGCAAACGGCAAGCCGGTAAAAAGCAGCTACAAGGTAAAGCCGCTCGACGTGCTGACCGTCATGATGGACCGTCCACGCTACGACAACGATATTATTCCCGAAGATATTCCGCTGGACATTGTTTACGAGGATGATGACTTGATGGTCATCAACAAGCCCGCAGGACTGGTAGTACATCCGGGGTGCGGAAATTATCATGGCACGCTGGTGAATGCCATTGCCTGGCATCTGCGTGACGTACCTTCCTACGATCCAAATGACCCGCAGGTGGGACTGGTTCACCGTATCGACAAGGATACCTCGGGACTGCTGGTTGTAGCCAAGACTCCCGATGCGAAAACCAGCCTGGGATTGCAGTTCTACAACAAGACCACCAAGCGCGAATACAATGCACTGGTGTGGGGCATCATCGATGAAGACGAAGGTACCATCACCGGAAATATCGGACGCAACCCCAAAGACCGCATGCAGATGGCTGTCATGAGTGACCCTACCCAGGGTAAGCATGCCGTAACCCATTATCAGGTACTGGAGCGTCTGGGCTATGTCACGCTGGTAAAGTGTGTGCTGGAAACCGGACGTACCCATCAGATTCGTGTACACATGAAGCACATCGGACACGTATTGTTCAACGATGAGCGTTACGGTGGTCACGAAATACTGAAAGGTACTCACTTCAGCAAGTACAAACAATTTGTAAACAACTGCTTCGAGATTTGTCCCCGTCAGGCACTTCACGCCAAAACGCTGGGATTTGTTCATCCGCGTACAGGCAAAGAGATGTTCTTTACATCCGAATTGCCCGAAGACATGACCCGTCTGCTGGACAAATGGAGAACATATATAAGTAACAGAGAAGAATAACAAACAAATTATGAAACGCATCATTGCTATTGTTGCCGGAGGAGATTCTTCGGAACATGATGTCTCCATGCGTAGCGCAGAAGGCATATACTCTTTTATCGACAAAGATAAGTACACCTTATATATAGTAGAGCTCACCAAGAAAAAATGGGAGGCTTTGTTGCCCGACGGCAGTCGTGCACCGATAGACAAGAACGATTTCAGCTTCAGTCACGACGGACAGAAGGTGAAACCCGACTTTGCATACATTACCATCCACGGCACTCCGGGAGAAAATGGTATTCTGCAAGGCTATTTCGAACTGCTGGGTATCCCCTACTCTACTTGCGACGTGCTGGTTTCGGCCATGACATTCAGCAAATTCACACTGAATCAGTACCTGAAAGGTTTCGGTGTACGTGTAGCCGAATCGCTGCTGGTAAACAAACGTCACGGCATAAGCGATCAGGATGTCATCGAGAAAATTGGTCTTCCCTGCTTTATCAAGCCTAATGCCAGCGGCTCCAGCTTCGGAGTAACAAAGGTAAAGACAGCCGACCAGATACAGCCTGCCTTGAAAGAGGCCTTTGCCGAATCGGACGATGTCATGATTGAGGCTTTCATGGATGGTATTGAACTTGCCAACGGCTGCTACAAGACCAAAGACAAGTCGGTTGTCCTTCCCATTACCGAAGTTGTCAGCAAAAATGAGTTCTTCGACTATAATGCAAAATATAAAGGCGAAGTGACTGAAATCACTCCGGCACGCCTCAGCCCGGAACTGACCGACCGTGTACAGAAACTGACTTCGGCCATCTACGACATACTGGGATGCAAGGGTATTGTACGCGTGGACTACATCATCACGGAAGGAGAAAAAATCAACATGCTGGAAATCAATACCACTCCGGGCATGACAGCTACCAGCTTCATCCCGCAGCAGGTTCGTGCCGCAGGCATTGACATCAAGGATGTCATGACAGATATTATCGAAGATTCATTTCAAAAATAACTGAAAATTAAGTATATTTGAACATTGACTTATAAAACAGATAACCATGAATATACCTGCCGAGTTTGACGAAATCCGTCCCTATTCTCCCGAAGAGCTTCCACAGATCTTCAAGGAGTTGTTAGCCGATCCCTCATTTCAGGCAGTGCTGACAAATATCATTCCCGGGGTACCTGTTGAAATGCTTGCTGCAAAGCTGTATCAATGTAAGACGAATCTGGATGTACAGAAGACATTTTTCCACAAACTGCTCCACGATATCATCGACAAGTACAGCGATGGTTTCGACATGGACACATCTTCGCTGAGTGACAAGAACCGGAATTATACTTTCGTTTCGAACCACCGCGACATTGTACTCGATCCGGGATTCCTGTCGGTCGGACTTTTGGATAATCATTTTCCGACAACTGTAGAAATTGCCATCGGCGATAATCTGCTGATCTTCCCATGGATCAAGAAACTGGTACGTATAAACAAGGCATTCATCGTACAGCGTACCCTGTCGATGCGCCAGATGCTGGAATCATCGGCACGTATGTCGCGTTACATTCATTTTGCAATTACGCAAAAGAAAGAAAACGTATGGATTGCCCAACGGGAAGGAAGAGCCAAAGACTCGAACGACCGTACGCAGGACAGTGTACTGAAAATGCTTGCCATGGCGGGTGAAGGGGATGTCATCGACCGTTTGAAAGAGCTGAACATCGTCCCTACTGCCTTGTCGTATGAGTACGATCCGTGCGATTATCTGAAAGCGCAGGAGATGCAGCAGAAGCGTGATATCGAAGGGTTCAAGAAAAGTCAGGAAGACGACTTGAACAATATGCAGACAGGTATCTTCGGATACAAGGGAAGAGTACATTTCCAGACTGCTCCGTGCATCAACGAAGAACTGGAAGCCTTGCGAGGACTCCCCAAAACGGAAGTATTCTCCAGAATATCCGAACTGATTGATGTGCATATCCACCGCAATTACCGTATCTATCCGGGAAATTATGTGGCATGCGATCTGCTGGAAGGCGGACAAACTTTTGCCGGTCATTATACAAACGACGATAAGGTACGCTTCGAAACTTACGTGCAGAAGAAACTGGATATGATTCAGTTGCCCAACAAGGACGAAGCCTTCCTGCGCCGTTGCATACTGACAATGTATGCCAATCCGGCACTCAATCACCAGAAAGCTCTGAACGTATGAAACAAGCGATAGCAATGGTCCTTCTTCTTTGCATGCTTCTTTGGGAAGGATGCAAGGAAGAAGACTATGTATACCCCAGTGTGGTAACCGAATTTATCGGTGCGCAGACCGATTCGGACGGAACCATCTCACAACTGGTTGCAGATAACGGAACCGTATATCCCGTGCTTCAGCGTGACGGCCTGGGAGGACTGATAGCCGATACACTCTATCGTACAATATCCATTTACGAGCCCCTGCCACAGGAGGATGGCAAGGAAACTGCTGCTCAACTGTATTCATGTCAGCTTGTTCTGTCGATGAATCCACTCGCAGAAAAAGCTTTTAAGGGACAAATCAAAACAGATCCTGTAGATATACAGAGCATCTGGCTGTCGGGCAATTACGTAAATATGATACTGCTGGTGCAATATAAGGACCAGACTCATGCATATCATTTCATCGATGAAGGCTTTACTGCCAACGAAGACGGTACGCAGACACTGAACCTGCGCTTGTATCACGACCGGAAAAACGATTATGAAGCGTTTACCAAACAGGTCTATTTATCGGTTCCACTCAAAAAATACCTGCAATCGCTGCAAAAAGGCGATAAAATCCGCTTCTACCTCAATACGTACAAGGAGCAAGAAACCTATCGGGAATTTGATTACCAATAAACAGCAACCATTATGATAAAGAGCATTTACTTTATGTTTTTTGTATGCGCCTGCCTTTTCGGGCTGTTCGCATGCAGTGCCAAAGCACAAGATAAATTCAAAAATCTGTCTTCCGATGACTTTGAAAAGCTGATACAGGACGAAGACATTCAACGGGTAGACGTACGAACCGTAGCCGAATACAGTCAGGGACATATTCCGGGAAGCCTGAATATCAATGTACTGGACGAAAAGTTTGCTGCGGAAGCAGATGAACTGCTCGACAAGGAACGTCCGGTAGCCGTGTACTGCAAAAGTGGAAGAAGAAGCCGCAACGCAGCACGTATCTTGACTAAAAAAGGATTTAAGGTTTACAACCTGGATAAAGGATTCGAAAACTGGAAGGAATCTGGTAAAGACATCGAACTCTAAAAAATACACATGCGGACATTTACGGGAAATATCGGAAGTTTCCACACAAATGTCCGCATGTTTTTTATGATAAAAATCGAATTACTTCAACGACTGAAGCATACGTTTCAATACAACAGTAGCCGAAATTTCGCGATTGGCTGCTTCCGGAATAACCAGCGAAGTAGGTGCTTCTATCACATCATCTGTCACAATCATGTTACGACGAACCGGCAGACAGTGCATAAAGTAAGCATTGTTTGTTACAGCCATGTGAGCAGTATCTACCGTCCAGCTCATATCCTTACTCAGAATCTTACCGTAATCGGCCGGATTGGTCACTCCCGGACAAGCCCAGTTCTTGGCATAAATAAAATCTGCCCCTTCGAAAGCCTTCATCTGATCGTATTCTACATGTGCTCCACGTACAAATTTCGGATCAAGTTCATAACCTTTGGGATGAGTGATCACAAAATCTACATCCGCCTCATTCATAAAATCGGCAAATGAATTAGGAACAGCCTGTGGCAGCGCACGCGGATGAGGAGCCCATGTCAATACGACTTTCGGACGTTCTTTCTTTTTATATTCCTCAATGGTAATCAAGTCGGCAAATGCCTGCAACGGATGTCCGGTTGCCGCTTCCATCGAAAACACCGGTTTGCCGGAATACTGAATAAACTGATTCAGAATTTTTTCTGTATAATCGTCTTCACGGCTTTCGAAACGGGCAAACGAACGCACACCGATGATGTCACAATAAGAAGCCATCACAGGAATGGCCTCAAGCAGATGTTCACTCTTGTCACCATCCATCACGACCCCACGTTCTGTTTCCAGCTTCCAGGCCCCTTGATTCACGTCGAGCACAATCACATCCATGCCTAAATTACGTGCTGCTTTCTGCGTACTAAGGCGGGTACGCAAGCTGTTGTTAAAGAAAATCAGCAAACAAGTGCGATGCTTGCCCAGAGATTCATATTTATAACGGTCCTGCTTTATTTCGAAAGCTTCCGCAAGGGCGGTCTTCAAATCACCCAGATCGAATACATTGGTATAGGTTTTCATACGATCTATTGTATATAAATTAATATTAGTACGGCAAATATACTATAAAAATACAAGACTATAGTATATCAGACCTGATTCTTGCAAAAATATTCTATTTACGGATTTGTCCGTTACCTTCAATCAGCCACTTATAAGTAGTTATTTCCCGCAATCCCATCGGTCCGCGTGCATGTAATTTCTGGGTACTGATACCAATTTCTGCTCCCAGTCCAAACTGTGCACCGTCTGTAAATGAGGTAGGTGCATTGGTATACACACAAGCCGCATCGACCATGGCACAAAAATAACCGGCAGCCTTTTTATCTTCGGCAACAATACATTCGCTATGTTTCGAACCGTATGTATAAATATGCGATACAGCTTCTTCTATATCGGCTACCGTCCGTATTGCCATTTTATAATCGAGAAACTCTGTTCCGTAACTGTCGGCTGTAGCCCGACAAAGCAATTCCGACGGATAGTGGCCCTCCAATGCTTTATAAGCAGCCTCATCGGCATAAATCGTAACCTTACTATCTTGAAGAGGAGCACATAAAGCAGGTAAATCTGCCAGTCGTGATGCATGAACCAGCAGGCAATCGAGTGCATTGCATACGCTGACACGGCGGGTCTTGGCGTTGTTGACGATAGCAGCCCCTTTCACGATATCGCCCGAAGCATCGAAATAAGTATGGCAAACACCGGCTCCCGTTTCTATAACCGGAATGGTGGCCTCCCGACGTACATAGTTAATCAGGTTGCTGCTGCCACGCGGAATGATCAAATCGACCAGCCCTTCGGCATGAAGTAATTCGGCTGTTGCCTCACGACTGGCAGGCAGTAACTCTACAACATGCGTATCGACTCCCAGTTGTGACAAGACTTCGTGTATCACTTTTACTATTGCCCGGTTCGAACAGTCGGCATCACTTCCACCTTTCAGCACACACGCGTTGCCACTTTTCAGGCAAAGCGAAAAGACATCGAAACTGACATTGGGACGTGCCTCATAAATAATACCGATAACTCCGAAAGGAACACTTACTTTCTTCAGATGCAACCCGTTCGGACGAACGGTTTCCTCCAAAATTCTGCCGAGCGGAGAAGGCAGAGCTGCCACATTCCGCATATCGGATGCAATTCCTTCCAGACGTTCTTCCGTCAGCTTCAGCCTGTCGTACTTCGGGTTTGCAGGATCCATCCGCTGAAGGTCCTCCCTGTTAGCCTCCAATATTTCTTTACTATGCTTCACGGCTGCATCTGCAACTGCAAGCAATACCTCGTTTATCTGTTTTTCGTCCAACAATGCCAGCCGGCGGGAAGCCTGACGGACATCGTGTAAAACTTCATTTATATTCATACGACTATTTGTTACTCAATACAATGATTCTCTGCAAAAATATCATTATTTCCATGATTTCAATTCTTTTTTTTATTTTTATATAAGGATATTACGAAAACTTTCTTATCTTTGGATAAACATACAGAGAGTATCAACCCTTTTTATTAACCACTAAAACAATGAGCTATGGAAACTAAAACGTATGGATCACTGGTAGAAGTTTTCAGAGGCAGTCTCTGGGAAGCAGAATTAATAAAAGGTTTGTTAGAATCAGCCGGAGTGTCAGCTATGCTGAAAGATGAAACATTATCAGCTGTTACCTCTCCTTACTTACCAACAGGAGATGTACTGGTAATGGTTAATAAAGAGGAAGAAGTTTATGCTAAAAAAGTAGTATCGGAAAGAAGAGTATGAAAAAAAAGATCTTTACAGCGATGGCTGTTCTGGCTCTTACAGCATTCAATACGAATGCACAAACATTAAAATCGACCACATGGAAAGCCTACGGGGTTAGTTTTAAAGCTCCCGCAGGCTTTAATGTAGAGGATGATTCAGAAGAAGGATACATTATCAGTACGCCAACCTATTACATCACGGTACAGCTTCTGGAAGGAGAAGGTATCCAGCGCTCGGAACTTTCGCAAGAGCTGAAAAATATTGCAACTGACGATGAAGTGACTAATCAAACGCCTGTTACCACTTTCGAACTTCCTCAGTTTTATGGTGCGCAACTGAAAGGGAACTGTGAAACCGAACAGTGTGTCTATTCTTATTTGCTGAGCAAAGACGGAAGCAGTGGATTTTACGTGTCCATTACTTACACAGACAAGAAAGACAATACTCCCGAAGCCATTCTGAAAAGCTTTACACTGGAGGAATAAGATGCCGCAGTGAAAGGGAATGATAAAAGATACGATATAATGAAACAACCTATACCAACCTATACTTCCATTCGCTGGTGGAACGCTTTGTTTTTATTGGCTATTTTATTGCCAATGGGAGTTTTGCCAGCCACAGCACAAGATATCAGTGAAACAACTGCCCTGACTTATAGCTGTCAGGATATTCCCAAAAGCATTACTTTCTGCGGGGAGAATATCGACTTGACCCGGTTCGACCGGCGTGAACGCGTTGACCGTGAATTACTGGCTTTCACATACATGCACAGTACTTCCATCCAAATGATCAAGCGTGCCAACCGGTATTTCCCGATAGTGGAATCCATTCTGCGTGAAAACGGGATTCCCGACGATTTCAAATACCTGATGTCGATAGAAAGTAATAATAACCCACTGGCGCGTTCGGGAGCCGGAGCTGCCGGACTTTGGCAACTAATGCCCGGTACAGCACGTGACTTTGGTCTGGAAGTAGGACACAGTGTAGACGAACGGTATCATGTAGAGAAGTCTACACAAGCGGCCTGTAAATATCTTAAGCAGGCTTATGCTCGCTTCGGGAACTGGACCAGCGTAGCCGCATCCTATAATGCTGGCCAGGGACGTATCTCCCGCGAACTGGAACGTCAGTACGAAGAGAATGCACTCGACCTCCAGCTTGTAGAAGAAACGGCACGTTATGTCTATCGTATCTTGGCCGCTAAGATTATGTTTGCCGATCCGCAAAAATTCGGCTTCCGGTTGCGTGCATGTGACTTATATCCGGTTATTCCTTACCATGAAATAAAGGTAGAAGAGAGCATTGAGGATCTTCCCCGCTTTGCGAAGGGAAGAGGTATCACATATGCTCTGTTACGAAACATGAACCCATGGATTCGCAGTAACTCGCTTCCGGTACACGGAAAGCAAGTGTACTATATACGAATCCCTGACAAGGAAGAAATGTACTATAATCCACGGGTAATTATTGCACACGAGCCGAACTGGGTAGTGAAAGAAAAATAAGATTCACGACGTATATACGATTACAGACTTTCAAAATTTCAATTTTAAGAGAAAAATGTACTATAATCCACGGGTAATTATTGCACACGAGCCGAACTGGGTAGTGAAAGAAAAATAAGATTCACGACGTATATACGATTACAGACTTTCAAAATCTCAATTTTAAGAGAATAGACTTTAACATTCAACATTTTTATAACCAAAAAGAAAGGGCCGTATCAATACTTCAAACAGAAGCTTGATACGACCCTTTTTTTAGTCTCGTAGTTACAATCAATTATCGAAGGAAGGTAACATCATTCTAGTGCTGCCACACTCTTTGTTTATAACGAACCGGAACTTTCCTCACCAATCTATTTCCTTTAATCCTTTACTCCGCAAGTATTCATTTGCTTTACTGAAATGCTTGCAACCGAAGAAACCATAATCGGCAGACCTCGGAGAGGGATGAACCGTTGTCAAAATGCAATGCTTGGTTGCATCGATAAGGGAAGCTTTTGCCTTTGCATAACTTCCCCATAGCATAAAGACCAGGTTCTCGCGCTCGTCACTCAATTTTTTGATGACAGCATCGGTAAATGTTTCCCATCCTCTGTTACGGTGAGAACCCGTCTGATAAGCCCTGACCGTAAGTACGGAGTTCATTGAAAAAACTCCTTGTTCCACCCATCTATCCAAATTACCGGACGAAGGAATAGGTTTACCCAAATCTTGATGAATTTCCTTGAAGATATTCATCAACGATGCCGGAATGGCCGTACCTTCGGGTACAGAAAAGCAAACACCGTAATACAGTCCCGGCGCAGGATAAGGGTCCTGCCCCAAGATGACGACCTTAACCTTTTCAAACGGACATGCGTTGAACATATGGAATATCTGTGAACCTTGAGGCAAGACATGCTCATGCGCATACTCATAGCGTACAAAATCTGTCAGCTGCTTGAAGTAAGGCTTATCGAACTCTTCCTGCAAACGGCAGCGCCAACTTTCTTCTATCTTGACATTCATCTTTGTATTCCTTGCTTTAACAGCAACCTATCGCTGTGGAATATCAACCGATGTTTCACATTTTCCTTTCAGGTATTTGGAGAAGAAATCAACTAGACGCCAATAGAAATACTCATTCATATCTCCAAACCCGTGGCGCTGTCCCGGCAATATCAACATTTCAAAACGCTTGTTGGCACGGATCAAGGCATCGACAACACGGATGGTATTGGCCGGATGCACATTATTGTCTATATCTCCGTGTACCAACATCAAATGCCCTTTCAACTGTTTTACGATTTCAGGATTCGTTGCAATCTTATAAGCAAAGGTTGTATCGCCTTTCTCCGAAACTTCTTCTTTCACGCCATGATGCGTTTCACTCCACCAGCGGTTATAGATCCGGTTATCGTGATTTCCGGCACATGATACGGCTGCCTTATAGAAATCGGGATACTGACAGATAGCTGCTGTCGACATAAATCCTCCACCCGAATGTCCATGAATACCAACTTTGTCTATATCGATAAACTTATAGCGTGCCGCCAATTGCTCCACGGCTGCTTTATGATCGGCAAGTGGATAATCGCGCATATTTCCATATCCGTAGTTGTGATACCATTTCGAACGACTGGGATGACCTCCTCGCTGTCCTACGGAAATAACAATGAAACCAGCCTGTGCCAGACGGTCGGTACGGACACTCATACGGGTAAACGGATAATAAACGGCTTCTACCTGAGGACCCGGATATACATAATCGATAATAGGATAAACCTTCGTTGAATCGAAATTATAAGGCTTATACATCACTCCATACAGGTCTGTCACTCCATCGGCAGCCTTTACGGTAAAGAGTTCCGGGAACTGATAACCGGCAGCTTTCAACTGTGAAAAATCACTCTCCTGAATAGTCATAACCTTATTCCCATTGCGGTCTATCAAATCAGCACATGGAATAGTGTTTACTCGTGAATAATTATCGACAATGAAGCGAGCCTCATCGTCAACTTCTACCTCATGGAAGAAATTACCCTTGGTCAGCAACTTCAATCCACTGCCATCGGCATTCACCTTATATAAATGCTCATAATAAGGATTCTCTCCTTCCTCACGCCCATTGGCGATAAAATAAATCGTGCGAGCAGGTTCATCTACCTTTACGACACGTTCTACATGCCACGGACCTTTCGTAATACGATTCTTCAGGTTGCCGCGGTCGTCATATAAATAAAGGTGTGCCCAGCCGTCGCGTTCGCTCCACTGGATAAATTCCTTTCCTCCACCCAACACGTAGATCGGACGAGTTTCCTGATACGTATTCATACGCTCCTTTACAACCGGCACAATGGAGTCCTGTCCGATAGTATAGGTACATACATCAATACGATGCAAGTCACGACTGCTGCGAGTCAGGAAGAAACGAGTGTTATCACCTTGCCATACAGGAGAGATGAACTCCGCATCACGTTGTTTCTGCTCGTAAGGACGTGCTTCCAGTCCCAGGCTCTGGTTCTTCCAGGCAGCCACTTTAATCTCCTTACACGTATTGTCTGTCATATCGAACAAATACAAATGCTCTTCGGGAGCCTCCATTTCTCCCGGCATCTGGTAACGGTAAGTTTCAAGTGTAGGACGAGGTTGAGCAACCGAATTGATAACCCAAAGGTCTTTTACCTTGCGGTCGTCGGATACGATGGTTACAAAATGCTTCGAGTCGGGTGACCAGTATCCCCATACACTGCGACGTTTTCCGTTACATAAGGTATCGGTATTCAAAGTACTATAAGGAATACCATATCCAAAATGCTCGGTACCATCCTTCGTCAACTGTATCTCGACAATCGTACTATCCTTTTCATCTTTTTGTGCCTTCCGGTAATCTTCCATACTCATCCGATACAAATTACAGTCTTTCGCATAAACAACAGTTTTGCCATCGGGAGCAACAGAAGCCCACTCCAGTTTCTTCGGTTCCTTTGCCTCTTCTGTCAGCTGGGTAAGTTTACGTGTGGGATAATCATACGAGAAATAAAAGACAACCTTTTCGGCCTTTTTCTTCTCTCCTTTCTTCGGCTTAGCCTCCTGAGAAGACTCTACCTCAAACGTAAATGTCCGTCCGTCTTCCTTCGCCTTCAGATTACGAATAGGTAAATGACGTGCTTCGAACGGATCGTGTACGATTTCCGTCAACTGGGAAGCCAGTTCATCACGATCGAACAACAGCTTTTTTGTTTTAGCAGCCGGATCAACCACATACCAAAATGTACCTTCGCTGGTCTTATATTCGAACCAGAAATTATTACCTTTCTGAAACCAGTGCGGATCGACCGTAGTGGAGAAAAGCATTGTATTCAATTTACTTTGGGTAAATTTCTCAGCCTGAAGATACTCAGGCAATCTTTCCTGCGCAGGCAGTGTTTCAGGGAGCAAACACATCCCTCCCACAAACAAAACCGTAAAAATTAACTTTTTCATAACTCCTTTATATAAAAAAGCACTGACTATATCATCTTCCAGAGAAGAGTAATATAATCAGTGCATTTACTTATTATCAATTAGAACAGAAATCTTAGTACATCGTTGAAATTTGCCCAGATCAGCAAAGCAAAAAGAAGGAACATTCCCACCATCTGAGCATACTCCAGAAACTTGTCACTCGGCTTACGACGGGCTATAATCTCATACAATAAGAACAAGACATGACCACCGTCGAGTGCAGGAATCGGCAAAATGTTCATAAAGGCTAAGATAATAGAAAGGAATGCCGTCATCTCCCAGAAACGCTGCCAGTCCCATACCTTCGGGAAGATACTTCCAATCGTACCAAATCCTCCGACGCTCTTGGCTCCTTCTTTCGTAAACACATATTTCATGTCGTTTACATAACCTTTTAAGGTATTTACCCCCAAAGTTACTCCTGCCGGGAATGATTCAAAGAATCCATAGCTCAAATTGGTTTCCTTATAATCAACTATACCTCCAATGGCATCGACCATAAACTGCTCATTTGTCTGAACAGCTACCGTATCTCTCACTCCCTGACGAGAATAGACCAAAGTGAACTGTGCCGATGTTTTCTTTTCCAGTTCAGCCTTGGTGCGAAGCTTACTCATCTCGTCCAAGAATTCATTCCACGAATTCAATGGAGTACCGTTGAAAGCAATCAGTGAATCGCCTTTCTGAATTCCGACCTTAGCAAATCCTCCACCAGCCAATACAGAATCGACGACATTCGGACGGAAGGTAGCAACAAACATCGGATCCTCTTTCGCCACATCAATCAAGCTCAGCTCCGGCATCAGGATTTTCTTTTCCTCTCCGTTTCGAAGGACGGTCACTTCACGTGCTTCCACAATATTACGAAGCATATCCATATCGAAACGAACCAGTTCCTTGCCATCGGCGCTTTTCAAGATATCTCCATCGCGGAAACCGATCTTCTGGGCTGTCTCGTTGAATTTCATACCATAGGTCATATCCTTCAAGGCTACATAAGAATCTCCCCATGTATAAAGAATCATCGAATAGATAAACAAGGCCAAAAGGAAGTTCATCAGCACTCCCCCGACCATAACCAGCAACCGTTGCCACGCCGGTTTGGAACGAAACTCCCACGGTTGCGCCGGTTGCTTCATTTGTTCGGTATCCATCGACTCATCAATCATACCCGATATTTTACAATATCCACCCAGTGGCAACCAGCCTACCCCATATTCCGTATCACTGTTTTTCGGCTTAAACTTAAACAGTGAAAACCAAGGGTCGAAAAAGATATAAAACTTCTCCACTCGTATTTTGAAAAGACGGGCAAAGAAAAAGTGTCCTCCTTCATGAATAATCACCAGCAGTGACAAACTGAGGATCAGTTGAAGGGCACGAATCAAAAATGTTTCCATCTAAAGTTTATTTTCTATTTTTAAATTAATACACTCTGTTACTTCATTCCATTTATAACCATTTCAGCCGCAATACGACGTGTTTCCGCATCGGTAGAAACATAATCCTCGTAAGTAGGAGTCGCAATGAAAGACACACGCTGCATCGCCTTTTCAATTACATCACTCATACCAAGGAAAGATATCTGATCTTTCAGGAAAGAGGCTACCACCACTTCATTGGCCGCATTGACAATACAAGGCATATTACCTCCCTGATGCAAAGCTTCATAAGCCAAAGCCAGATTGCGGAAGCGCTTAGTATCGGGAGCCTCGAAAGTCAGGCTGTTACACTTCAGGAAGTCCAGACGGTCGAAAGAGGAACGAACACGTTTGGGATATGAAAAGGCATACTGGATAGGTAAACGCATATCGGGTACTCCCAACTGTGCTTTCACGGCACCGTCTTCAAATTCTACCATCGAATGAATAACCGACTGAGGATGAACGACGACCTCGATCTGATCCGGACGTACTCCGAATAACCATTTTGCCTCAATAACTTCAAACCCTTTATTCATCATCGAAGCCGAGTCAATCGTGATCTTCGCTCCCATACTCCAGTTAGGATGCTTCAAAGCCTGTTCTTTCGTAACATATTGCAACTGATCCATTGTAAACGTACGGAAAGGTCCGCCCGATGCCGTAAGAATAACCTTTTCCAATGGGTTATTCATCTCTAAACACTGGAAAATAGCCGAATGTTCAGAATCGACAGGCAGGATAGGAGTATGATATTCGTTTGCCAAAGCATTTATCAACTCACCTGCAACAACCATCGTTTCTTTATTGGCAAGGGCTATAATTTTACCGGCACGAATCGCACTCATCGTCGGACGCAATCCGGCATACCCCATCATTGCCGTCAGTACAATGTCGATAGGTTGTGACTCCACAACCTGGCAAATAGCATCTGCCCCAGCATAAACCTTGATAGGCAAGTCAGATAATGCCTCTTTCAGTTGCAAATACTTATCTTCATTGGCAATCACGACTGCTTCAGGATGAAACTTCCGTGCCTGCTCAACCAGTAAATCCACTTTATTATTAGCGGTCAATACATAAGCTTCATATAAATCGGGATGCTCTTCTATAACTTGCAAAGCCTGTGTCCCGATAGAGCCCGTAGAACCTAATATTGCAATTTGTTTTTTCATATACTAAAATACAACGTATTTTTCAGGGTTAGTCGGATTGCCTTTATGCCATAACTCAAAATGTAAATGGGGCTGGTTGCCATCTTCTGTAGACTTTCCAACCAACGCAATAACCTCTCCACCTTTTACTTGCTCACCTTCCCGCTTCATCAGAGAACCGCAATGCTTATACACGGAAATGAAATTCTGCGGATGCTGTATCTGAATGACATATCCCCACTCAGCTGTATAAGCAGCCATAATAACCGTTCCATCCAAAGTTGCGAGAATACTTTCATTAGGACTTGCTGTAAGATCTATACCAAAATGTCGCTTTTCCGGATTAAAGCCTGCAGACATGACTCCACGTAAAGGACGATAGAAAATCAATCCGGCAGCATCGCGCACATCCGTTACAGCAGTCAGATTATATCTTTCCTTTTCTTCATATTGCTTACGAAATTCTTCTTCTTTCTTCGAGCGTTCCATCAGTTTCTCTGCACGAAGGTTAGTCAGCGAATCTATCGACTGCACCGTATCAGCCTTCACCTGTCCGCTCAAGATATCCTGAATATTCATGACATACCGGCTCTGACGTTCGAGCGCCGCCTGCAAGGAATCCGCCCGCAAAGCATTAGCTACAATCTGAGAACGAACCTCACTGTTCATATATCCGGGAAGATAATTTCGCAATGGAGTAAATGCGATAATAGCAGCAGCTATCAGGAAAATAACCGTACAAGCCGACAAGAGGACAGACAGACCGTTCAGCTTAGACACATGAATACCTACTACCTCCTCCAAGGTATTCTCATTGATAATTGTCAGTTTATACTTAAACTTGATATTATGCCAAAAAGCTTTACGGCCTCTTCTTGTCTTTCTCATTGTCCTTTCTCTTATTCTAATAATCCTTCCGGTATGTCAACTTTCAGGATTCTTTGCTTTTTATCCAAATCGACAATAAATTCTTCGTGAGCAGGAAGTAACAGTTCTTCACCGTCCTTCTCTATCACAAATAAAATATTCATCGTAGAATCGTCAACAGCAACAATTTCTCCCAGATTTCCATGGTGTATATCCTCCACACGGAATCCTGTAAAGAAGTTCCACGAAGTAATTTCTTCCTGGTCATCCATATATTTCTTCGGGAAATAAACCTCCACATTCGTCAGCATACGCGCACGTTCGGCAGTCTCAATTCCCTCGAACTTCATCAAAGCCACGTCATCGGAACGGAAACGATACTCCTCTATAAAAAACGGTACCAATATTCCGTCCAGCAGCAAAACCAAATAATCACAATCCACACGGTCGAATATATCGTCGGTAAAGGTAAAAGAAACCTCCCCCTTTATTCCGTGAGGCTTGTTGATTATTCCTATCTTATATACTTCTTCTTTTCTAATCATACACTTACTCTATACGGGTAATACGAGCACCCAAAGCAGTCAGGCGCTGTTCGATATTCTGATACCCCCGGTCTATCTGTTCAATGTTATGAATACGGCTGATACCCTCCGCGCTCAATGCAGCAATCAGCAAAGCGATTCCGGCACGTATATCAGGCGATGTCATGTTACCTCCACGCAAACGGAAATTATGGTCATGACCGATAACAACCGCACGATGCGGATCACAAAGAATAATCTGCGCACCCATATCAATCAACTTATCAACAAAGAACAAACGACTTTCGAACATCTTCTGATGTATCAGGACACTACCCTTTGCCTGAGTCGCAACTACAAGCATCACACTCAGCAAGTCGGGCGTCAATCCCGGCCACGGAGCATCGGCTATCGTCATAATTGAGCCATCAATAAACGATTCAATCTCATAATGATCCTGCTGAGGAATAAAAATATCATCCCCCCGCTGTTCCAAGCGAATTCCTAAACGGCGGAAACTATCCGGAATAATACCCAAGTTATCGTATGATACATTTTTAATCGTAATCTCACTGGATGTCATGGCAGCCATACCGATAAAGCTTCCCACTTCAATCATATCAGGCAATACATGGTGCGTACAACCTTTAAGGCTCTTCACCCCTTCGATAGTCAGCAGATTCGATGCAATACCCGATATCTTGGCACCCATACGATTCAACATCTTACACAACTGTTGCAGATAAGGTTCACACGCCGCATTGTAAATCGTCGTTTTTCCTTCAGCCAGCACAGCCGCCATTACGATATTCGCCGTACCTGTGACCGAAGCCTCATCCAGCAGCATATACGTACCCTTCAACTGATTGGAAGTGATAGTGAAAACTCCCTTCGCCGCATCATAATTAAATGAAGCCCCTAATTTCTGAATTCCCAGAAAATGAGTATCCAACCGGCGACGACCAATCTTGTCACCTCCTGGTTTGGCAATCATAGCCCTTCCGAAACGTGCTACCAAAGGCCCTACAAGCATCACCGAACCACGTAAACGTGAGCAACGGGTAAGGAACTCCTCACTTTCAAGATAAGAAAGGTTCACATCATCTGCCTGAAAAGAATACGTATCCACGCTCTTTTTAGACACTTTCACGCCCATATCACGAAGCAACTGAATCAGGTTATTCACATCCAATATATTCGGGATATTACTGATTGTCACCTCTTCGCCAGTCAATAATGTAGCACAAACCACCTGCAAGACTTCATTCTTCGCACCCTGTGGAGTGATCTCGCCATGCAGTTTATACCCACCTTCGATTACAAATGATGCCATAGTACCGGTTATTTAAGATTAATATTTTCTTTTTTGCTGATTATTGTTATTAACCTGGCGACGGCGTGGAGTAAATGTACGCTGTTCGACCAGATGAAAATCGTCTGCCGACAGTTTAATCTTTCCTCCCGACAGTTCGCACAAATCATCCAGAATCTTCTGATCTTCGACTCCATCCTTGTTCCAGTTCTGATAGTCCTTCTTCATGTGGTTGGCTATCAGCTTCAGCAACTGATTTCGTTCTTCCCCTTCCGGATAATCGATAGCAATCTTAATCATATCCTGAACAAAACGACCATAATGGCGATAGCGGATATTATTCTGAGAATAAGGGATACGGTCGGGCTTTACCTCCAGACTTTCCTTTTTCACAATATCCACCGGATAATCGATATCGAGCTTGAAGTCGGCCATAATAGCCAGATGATCCCAAAGCTTATGCTTGAAGTCGGCCACATCCCGCAAGTGCGGAAACATGCCGCCCATGATATTGACAATCGTATTGGCACAACGCTGGCGTTCTTCGCGGTCTTCAATCGTCAGTGCGTAATCCACCATGTTCTGCACACTTCTCCCATATTCGGGAAGAGGTAATTTTCGTTGTTGGGTATTATATTCCATATATTATTGCAGATTCTTTCTTTTTATGTTTACAAAAGTTTCTTGGGAGTAGAAGCCACAAACTCTTTCAGGTAGAAAGGTTCAAAATAAGCCACATCCTTGAAATCTTTTTCAGCCATTGCCCGTTCGGCAAGCGGGAACATCCATTTGGCCAGCGGATGAATATTTTCGATGAAATGTGCATTCGGATGCGTAATCTTCTCACGACACTTAGCCGCCCCGTTTCCGAAGAAATACACCGGATGCTCCGCCAGAAATTCGGAGTATGAATTTTCATCGATGATATCTGCACTGATTTCACGTTTTACCTTCAGTGCACGGTCGTATATGGCAGCATACACTTCCATACGGCGAGCATCAATCATCGGGCAAAGCAAAGCATCTTCCGGCAAGTCCTGAAAAAGCAATACCGGAACAGTCATCACCTCCGGAGTAGGAATAGCTATCAACGGAATATTACGTCCATAGCAAATACCCTTTGCCATTGACACACCAATTCTCAAACCTGTATACGAACCCGGTCCGCAACTTACAGCCACGGCATCCAAAGGAATGGCATGATTGTCGATAAACGATAAAGCCTCATCCACAAAGACACCCAATACTACAGCATGTGAGGGACCGTTAAAGTCCTCTTTCGAGAAGATAGAAGCTCCGTCCTGACTTGCAGAAACAGAACATACTTCCGTTGAAGTTTCAATATGTAAAATGCACGACATAAATTAATTCCTTATTATATAGACTGCAAATATACACTTTTATTTGCACTCACTTCCCATTAAGCCAGTGTTTTTTAGAACCGTTAATAAAAGATGAAAAGCTTTGGCGAAAAACATCAGCATATTTTCAGAAAAACATCAGCACGTTTTCACAAAAACATCAGCATGTTTAAACGAAAACATCAGCACGTTTTTTATACTCATTGACGAAGTATTCAGTCCGTCAGAGAAAAAGCTCTTCTCTACTTTTCGGATTCACAGCTTTTTCCTACCTTTGCGGGATAAAAAACAGAATATTATGATACAATCAATGACCGGATACGGCAAAGCAACTGCCACATTCGGAGATAAGAAAATCAACGTAGAAATAAAATCTTTGAACAGCAAGGCAATGGACTTGTCAACACGCATTGCTCCATTGTACCGTGAAAAAGAAATGGAAATCCGCAATCTTATTACCAAAACGCTGGAGCGCGGCAAGGTGGATTTCTGTATCTGGATTGAAAAAGATGCGACCGAAACAGCTACTCCCATCAATGCTGCGCTGGTAGAAAACTATTACAATCAGATAAAGGCGATTTCCGACAACTGCCACATTCCCGTACCGGAAGACTGGTTTGCCACTTTGCTTCGCATGCCGGACGTACTCACCCGTGTAGACATACAGGAATTATCCGATGAGGAATGGGAAGTTGCCAGCAAGGCTATTGAAGAAGCCTTGCAACATTTGGTAGATTTCCGCATACAGGAAGGTGCCGCATTGGAAAAGAAATTTACCGAAAAGGTAGACAACATAGAGCGTTTGCTGAAGTCAATCGAACCGTATGAAAAAGAACGTGTAGCCAAGATACGCGAACGTATCACCGATGCACTGGAAAAAACGATCAGCGTAGACTATGACAAGAATCGTCTGGAACAGGAACTGATTTATTATATTGAAAAGCTGGATATAAACGAAGAGAAACAACGTCTGGCCAATCACTTGAAATACTTCCGCGAAACAATGGCTGGAGGACACGGACAAGGTAAGAAACTGGGATTTATCGCTCAGGAGATGGGACGTGAAATCAATACGACAGGCAGCAAGTCGAATCACGCCGAGATGCAAAACATTGTGGTTCAGATGAAAGACGAACTGGAACAAATCAAGGAACAAGTTTTAAATGTAATGTAATATTCACATATAGAGGAGCGAAAAAGAAGAAAAGCGGTTCATGGTGTATCTTCTTTTTTCGCTCCTCGTGTTTTTATTCTAAATTATGGGAAAACTGATTATTTTTTCTGCGCCGTCAGGCTCGGGCAAATCTACTATCATCAATTACCTGCTTACCCAAAACCTGAATCTGGCATTTTCTATTTCGGCAACCAGCCGTCCGCCACGCGGAACAGAACAGAATGGAGTAGAATATTTTTTCCTTACTCCTGAAGAATTTAAACAACGCATCGCCAACAACGAATTTCTGGAATACGAAGAAGTTTACACCGACCGTTTTTATGGAACCCTGAAAGCACAAGTAGAAAAGCAACTGGAAGCTGGTCAGAATGTCATCTTCGACGTAGACGTAGTAGGCGGATGCAACATTAAAAAGTTTTACGGTGAACGTGCCCTGTCGGTATTTATCCAGCCACCTTCTGTTGAGGAATTGCGCAAGCGTCTGAACGGACGTGGTACCGATACCCCCGAAGTGATAGAAAGCCGAATTGCCAAGGCAGAATTCGAACTGAGCTATGCCGACAAATTCGACGTTGTAATAGTAAACGATGACTTGGAAACAGCCAAGGCTGAAGCACTGAAAGTCATCAGCGATTTTCTTAAGAAATAACCCACACACATCAATTATGGCAAAAGATCCCAAAAAACTCTTGCGCACCATGATGATTGTCAGCATTGTAATCGGACTGGTTGCTCTGGCTGTAGCAGTAGTTGCTGTTGCCATGAAAGAATACATTATCGCCGCAGCAATGCTTATCGTTGCCGGCTGGCAGGTCGTAAACTTTTTAAAATGGAAGAAATGTCTGTAAAGACAGGAGTTTTCGGAGGAACATTCAATCCGATCCACATCGGCCATCTGGCATTGGCAAATTACCTGTGTGAATACGGTGGACTGGATGAAATATGGTTTCTGGTATCTCCTCAAAACCCATTTAAACAGAACATAGAATTACTCGACGATAACATACGGCTGGAAATGGTACAAGCTGCTATTTCCGGCTATCCTCGTTTCCACGCTTCCGATTTTGAGTTTAATCTTCCCCGTCCTTCTTATACGGTCGATACATTGAACCGACTGTCGGAAGCTTATCCGGAAAGAGAGTTCACCCTCATTATCGGGGCAGACAACTGGGCTGCTTTCGACCGCTGGAAGTCGCCCGAAGAAATTATACGCAAACATGCCATCATTGTATATCCGCGTCCGGGTTACGATATACAAACAGACGTACTTCCGCCTCGTGTAAAAGTAGTAAATACCCCACTTCTGGAAATCAGTTCAACATTTATCCGGCAGGCTATCAGCGAAGGCAAGGACATACGCTACTTTCTGCATCCGGAAGTCTACCGTATCATTGCAGAAAAAAAACTATACCAAAAATAAACAACATGAAAACCTACAAATTCTATCTTCTCTCTTTAGCAACATGTCTGCTATTGGGAGGAACATCCAGTGCTGAAGCCAAAATCTTCGGCAAGAAAAAGAAAAAGGCCAAAATAGAACAACCGGTAACTCCGGTCAACAGAATGACAAACGGACTGAAACCTTATGCCAGCGTTATTACACCTAAAGCCCAAAGTTCGCATGGCTTTATAACCATTCACAAGGTAAATGATGCGTATTTTATGGAGATTCCAGATTCTATTCTGAACCGCGACATTCTGATTGTAAACCGTATCAGCAAAGCCCCAGCCTCACTTCATAAATCACGTGTCGGTTATCCGGGAGATATATTGGGCAGCAAGGTCATCCGCTTTGAAAACAAAGACAACAAACGCATTTTAGTACGAGAGTACTCTTATCGTGAACGTGCCGAAAATAAAGACGGCATGTATCAGTCTGTACTGAACTCCAACATTCAACCTATCATAGCTAGTTTCAATCTTGAGACTATGAAAAAAGATTCTCTTAGTCGTAGCTATGTAATCAACATCAGTACCTTCCTACTCAAGGAAAATCCATTATTTTCTTTCGAGGCCGAAATCAAAGAACGTATTGGACTATTGAATATGGTGGGAGAAGGAACATACATCAATACGCTAAAAGCCTTTCCTCAAAACATTGAAATTAGTACTACGGTTACATACCAAGGTAAAAAAGGAGCGAACAATGCTGGCTATATGCCAACAAGTAATTCTCGCATTCCGCTGACTTATGAACTGAATAGTTCCATGGTGCTGCTTCCTGCAATCCCAATGAAATCCCGATTATTCGATCCAAGGGTAGGTTACTTTACTGTAGGATATACCGATTTCGACAGCAATCCACAAGGTATTGAATATAAAAATCTCATCACTCGTTGGCGTCTGGAACCTAAAGATGAAGCAGCCTACTTACGCGGAGAACTTGTTGAACCTAAGAAGCCGATTGTAATTTATATTGATCCGGCAACTCCTAAAAAATGGGTTCCATATCTGATACAAGGAGTGAATGACTGGCAGATCGCTTTCGAAAAAGCTGGATTCAAAAATGCAATCTATGCCTTAGAAGCTCCAACTGACGATCCTTCCTGGAGCTTGGAAGATGCCCGTCATTCGGCTATCGTCTATAAACCATCCGATATACCCAATGCCAGTGGACCACACATCCACGACCCGCGTACGGGAGAAATTCTGGAAACACACATCAACTGGTATCATAATGTCATGAATCTGCTGCGCAACTGGTACATGATCCAAGCTGGAACGATTGATGAAGCAGCCCGTAAAATGCAGTTCGACGATGAATTGATGGGACAGCTCATCCGTTTCGTTTCTTCCCACGAAGTAGGACATACTTTAGGACTTCGCCACAACTTCGGTTCTTCACATACCGTACCAGTCGAAAAGTTGCGCGACAAAGCATGGGTAGAAGCAAACGGTCATACACCTTCCATTATGGACTATGCACGCTTCAACTATGTAGCACAACCGGAGGACAGCATCACACGTGCCGGCATTTTTCCACGTATCGGCATATACGACAAATGGTCTATAGAATGGGGCTACCGATGGTTACCACAGTTCCAAAAACCAGAAGACGAAATCGCTTTCTCTAACCAGTCCATCATTGAAAAACTGAATGCAGATGTACGCTATACCTTTGGAACCGAATCGGATGCCAACGACCCGCGCAATCAAAGTGAAGATTTGGGCGACGATGCCATGCTTGCCAGTTCATACGGAATCAAGAACCTGAAACGTATTGTTCCACAGATATTGAAGTGGTCGTACGAACCCAACAAATCATATGCTGGTGCCGGTGAGATATACAGTGCAGTTGTTTCCCAGTTCAACCGATATTTAGGCCATGTTACTAAAAATATAGCTGGAATTTACAGTACACCTATAACTGTTGAACAATCGAATGCAACAGCACGTGAATTTGTACCAGCCGACATTCAAAAGCGAGCTGTTGAATTCCTCAATGAACAATTGTTCACGACTCCCCAATGGCTTATCGACCGTCAACTGATAGAAAAGGCTAAGATTCTTCCTGTAAATGTAATCTGCTCACTACAGTCGGGTATCCTCACACGACTCATCAGCAAGGCAACACTCGATAAGATGAGCGAAAATGAAACACTGAACGGCAAGAAAGCGTATACCTCGACACAAATGTTCAACGATTTGAAAAAAGTTATCTGGAGTAATCTGGGCCAATCAGATATCTACAAACGCAACATGCAAAAGGCATACATAGAATGCCTCATCAGTCTGCTCGACAAGCCAGAAACTGCCAGCAAAAATACATCCGGAAAGCGACCGGCATACTCCGAGGCCCCTGCCATCGCCCACGGACAGTTAGTAGAATTAAAACGTTTGTCGGCCAATGCTGCTGCAATAACAAGTGGTACAGCCCGAGGTCACTATCTGAATCTGGTTACGCTGATAGACAATGCACTAACAAACAAGTAAATGTAACAGCCTTACTTACAACAGTAAAGCCCAAACATAAAATCTCTCTGTCATCCCATCATTCTCATGAATAAGTGGGCACAACAGAGAGATTTTCTTTTGAACAAGTAGAAATAATTTCTATCATTCGCTTCACATAAACCTACGCATCACTGCAAAAAGCAAAAAAGGATGTGCCTAAGCTTTCGCCCGACACATCCTTTATACTTACCTAAAGATTCATCAATCTATATTACCCCGATCAATTATTCTTGAATCCATAACCATTGGTAATCTTACCCAATGAAGTCTCCAAAATAGAACTATGGAACGGTACGAAATAAATAGGTGCTTCACCATCTACAAAACCACGGAATACATAATCTGAGTAATCAGTTTCATTATCAATGATATCTTTACCCCAGTTAACCATCGTATAACCATCAGCTTCCAATGCTTTTGCTTCTGCACTACCTGGTTCAATATGCTTGAACAAGCCTTGAATAGCCAAGTTCGTACCCGGATTAGCCGGATAGATTGAATTACCCGTATATCCTTCCCAGTCATCAAAAACGCCACGCCAGCCCGGATACATTACCGGATCTGTGTCATCGGTACATTGAGTGGTCAAGCGGTAGCCATACTGTGCTTTAGCATCCACGCTCTTTGTCCAGATATACAATGAAATCGTATTTCCATTTTCGAAAGTGTAATAACCTTTAGTCTTCAATCCGTTCACCATTTCAGCCAGATCAGCTTTCAACTTCTTAATGGCTTCCGGCAACTTACCAGTACGAATCAAATCGTAACGACGAAGACCTTCACCACCAAATTCCAGTTTACGTTCCTGCTGAATAGCTTCTTTGATGCCGCCCCACTTCGAGATGAAACCGTCAAGATTAGCCAGCTCAGGAGTTGCAAACGCACGGTTATGTACTTCCGACAAATACTGTTTAGCAGTCATCTCATCACCCAGTTCAGCCTTTACCTCGGCCAACATCAGGATAACATCCGACATACGTACAAACGGATTATTAATACCAGACTGACGCTGTTTTTCCCAGCGTGGTGAAGGCTGGCGATTTTCATCCCATTTATTATTGGCAATACCTCCGCCATTAGCCTGTGAGCCCGGAGTAAACGGCAACAGCTTTTCTACACCATTCTTTCCATCAGAGCCTGTTACTGTACAAGTCACATCACGACGCATGTCGTTCGGATCGAAATCACCATAATAATAAGTAGGGTGGAAACGGCTCTGACCATAGTTCTTACATGGATAGTTGTTTGAACTACCTGCTGAGCTTGGACGTCCGAAAGCATAAGGGCGTTCACTCTGCACACCTCTTGTTTCAGGAATTTCATAAATACTTTCAGAAGAAAGAACCAGATCGTTGTTCTGCTGGAATATATACTGATAAGGATTACCAAATGCCTGACCATTGGAACCAGCCGAACGAGGATCGACTGTACACAACGCAGCTGTACCCGGATGGTCTACGCAATTCTGCAAATACGTTTCGGCTATTTCGTAGAACTTCTTGTAATCTGTACGTCTGCCATAAAATGCATTGTTTGCATCCACTGTATTCAACTTTTCAAAGCTCAACACGTTCCCATCCAGATCTTTATAAAAATCGGAACCCAGGTCGGTACGACGAGTAGAATAACCACCAGCATACAAACACATACGTCCGATCAAAGCGTCTACATAGTTACGCGTCATCATACTGGCATCGGCCGTAGCCGTTTCACCCAAATAATACATGTAAGGTTCTACCTGAATCAGTTTGTTGATATGATATTCATAAATCTGGTCACGTGGAGTCAGACCTTCCGCAACTACACCAGGTACCAGGTTATGAGGAACATCTCCCCAAAAACGAAGCAATTCATTATAAGCAGTCGCACGCAAAGCTACAGCCTGTCCGTACAAGTCTGTCATTTCTGTTGCCGAACCTGTTCCTGCTTCAATAGCCTTATAGGTATCAGTTTCCTCGATAGCATTGCAAAGCGTATTACATGTAGCAATGATACTATATAAAGCCGGCCATGCATTTACACCATTATTTCCTGCCGAGTTTATATCAAAGTTGGATGTACCTCCATAATACAAATTTTCCGGAATATGGCGTGCCTGTGCATCATAACCTTCGGGATGCCGTTCTGAATCTGATCCACAAACCACCAAATCGTAAAACAAACCATTGGCATGAACATAGGCTTTTGCACGCCACTTTTCATAAGCTTCCATTAAGGCACCACGAGCCGTTGAAACGTCTCCAAACACAAATTCCGGAGTAGCTTCAGATGGTGAAGACGTATCCAGAAAATCTTCACATGAAGTCATATTGAGCATGAAAAGCCCAACACCTATATATGTATATAATAACTTTTTCATTGTCTTTTAATTGATTAGTTAACAGATAAATGATTAAAATGCTATGTTTACACCAAATGTAAATGTTCTCGCACGAGGATAAGTACCATAGTCCATACCCAACAACGGATAGTTTCCTGTATTAGCGGAAGTAGTACTCTTTTCCGGATCCGCATTGACTTCCGGATCGATACCAGAATAACCTGTGATAGTAAACAAGTTTCCGGCAGTAGCATAAATACGTGCACGCTGCATACCAATTTTCTGAGTCCATGCTTTCGGGAATGTATAACCGATAGTCAATGTATTCAAGCGCAAGAAGGAAGCATCTTCTACGAAAGTAGACAATACAGTACCGTTTTCCATATAAGGTACACCATATTTTGCACCGGCATTCAAGGCATCCAAAGCATCTGGTTCTACAACAGGAACCAGTTCACCGTTCTGAATGTCATATATCTGATAGCAATCTCTGACAAATGCCAGTTTGTTGGCACCAGCACCGGTATCTTTATTTCCATACATGTTTATCAAAGAATTGACATTGTAGACATGACCACCTGCTGCCCATGCAAATCCAGCACTGAAATCGATGTTCTTCCATGTCATGTTCAAATTCACGCCACCAGTATGAGGATGAGTAATTTCTCCCAAATCGGCAACATCATCCGTATCGGCTACACCATTTCCATCCAGATCTCGCAACTTGATAGCTCCCGGGAATGCCTTTTGACCTTCCGGCAAATTATAATGACTAGGATAGTTACCTACCTGATTACCTAAATCGGCTACACCTGGTTTCAATGTATACATCTGAGTTGCCGGATCATAATTGAAATCGGCTGTCGTATAGAAACCGTCACAGATATAACCACGGATCAAACCGACCGGCTTTCCTTCACGGAATTCATAATCGTAGTTCGGAGTTGTTGAAGTAGAAGCCCACTGAGAACCGTATTGTGCAATAATATTATCGGCCAGTTCATCAATGTTATTATGGTTATAGTTGTAAGTTGCAGAAATACCAAATGTAAAATCTTTAGTACGAACGATATCGTAGTTCAAAGCGATTTCAATACCCTTATTGGAAGTCTGTCCGATGTTCTGATACTGATATGAATAACCAGTAGTTTCGTCGATAGGAATACACATCAGCAAGTCTTTGGTCGTATTCCAATATGCATCGATGGTACCCGAAAGACGATTACCAAAGAAGCCGAAATCCAAACCAATGTTACGTGAAATGGTCGTTTCCCATTTCAAGTCCGGATTAGACAACATACCACTTGGCTTGTAACCGGAATAGTTCTGACCGTTGAATGTAACGGTAGTAGACTCCCACGTTTCTCTCCAAAGACTGGAGTCAATGTTATCCGCACCTGCCATACCATAAGATAAACGGAGTTTCAGGTTATCCAACCAGTTGCGAGTACCTTCCATAAATGCCTCATCAGAAATACGCCATGCAAGCGCACCTGCCGGGAAGTATCCCCAACGGTGATTCGGAGCGAACTTAGAAGAACCATCGGCACGGAATGTCACTGTAAGCAAATAACGATCCAACAACGAATAGTTAGCTCGAGCAAAGAATGAAACAGTCTTGTCGGGAGTACCGATCGTATTGCTGAATTTATCTTTTGCCAAAGTTTTGTCAGTCTGGTCAATCATACCAAAGGTCTGGTCAAAATCAAATCCGTCAGGATATCCGTGACCTTCAATTTCTGTAGAATTCGATTTCGACACGATTGTTTCCTGACCAAACAGGAACGACAAGTCATGATCGTCACCCAATCCCTGAACCTGATAATTCAATGTATTCACGTTACGCAGGTTATAGCCTTCGCTACGGGTTAACTTAGCTACCTTATGACCTTGTGTTAAGCCGTTTTCATAATACTTGGTTTCACCCCAGTTACGTCCGCCACCTACTTCGGCACGCAATGTCAAGCCATCGATAATATCCCATGAAAGAGCAGCAATACCTCTCAGTCGTTGTTTTCTTGCAATATTCTGCATATCGTTCGTCCAGTCGACCGGAGTACCATAGCCCATATCAATGTTATCGGCACCCAAACCAAATCCACCGAAAGCGTTAGCATCACCCAGCGGATTATCAATCGGACGCCAGCGATAAGCACCCGACAGCAACGAACCTTTACCATTTGTAGACGATTCCTTACCTGTAGTCTGATCTTCCGAATAGCGAATATCCACATCCAGTTTCAAATTCTTCAGCAGCTCCTGATTCAATTTCAATGAAGTATTGAAACGGTTATAACCCGAATTAATTTTAATACCTTCATCATTCAGATAGTTTACATTTAATACAAACTTAGTCTTCTCACTACCTCCAGAAATTGAAAGGTTATGCGTATGAGCAATCGCGTTGCGCAACAAATCGTCTGTCCAGTCGTGTACGCCCACATTAGCATAATCAGCATAATGGTTACCATAAGCACTGCCTAATCCGAAATACTGAGCAACTCCATCAGCACTTACTGCACCACCGGTTCTCTCCAAAGCATCGGCATAAGCCCACTGGTATTTCACATAATCCTGTGCCCCGAGTGGCTCCAATGTTTTCGCAGCACTCTTTGTCTGGATATATCCGTTATAAGTTACAGAAAGTCTGTCGGTCTTCGCTCCTTTGGTCGTAACCAATATAACTCCGTTCGCACCACGAGCACCATAAATAGCAGTAGACGACGCATCCTTCAATACATCGATAGACTCAATCTGGTCGGCCGGAACATCAGAAATAGAACTTACCGGAAAACCATCGACAATAAACAGCGGGTCATTGCTCTGCGTGATAGAGCCTCCACCACGCACACGAATAGAAACTTCCGCGCCCGGACGACCATCCTGTGAAACAACCGATACACCAGCCAGCTTACCTTGCAAAGCCTGAGATACGTCGGAAACCGGATTAGCGGTCAAGGTTTCATTATTTACAGATGATACAGAACCTGTCAAATCACGTTTCTTTACCGTACCATAACCGATAACAACGACTTCATCCAAAGCCTCGGTATCTTCTTTTAAAATAATGTTGAAAGAAGATTTATTCCCTACCGCAATAGACTGGGATACATAGCCTACATAAGTAACGGTAAGAACATCGGAATCTTTCACATCCTGAATGACAAACTTTCCGTCAAAATCTGTAATGGTTCCGTTAGTAGTACCTTTTACCAACACATTCACACCAATCATAGGCTCACCGGCACTATCCTTGATGATACCGGTAATTTGTTTTCCTTGCGCAAATGCCAGTACACAGAGCATACTCAACAAAAATGTAGAATACACCCTCTTTAAAAGTTGCAGTCTGTTCATACGTGTTTTTAGTTTTAGATAATAAATAAGGTTAATATTTCTCATCGAATCACAACGTTTCAAAATTAGAAACATACCATCGAATGAATTGATAAAAAGTGTTTTTTTAGTAGTAAAAATTGGTTTTTAACCAAAATCAGTCCTTATGAAGTATTACCAAAACCACCTCACTGGGGGTAAACAGACGAATATCCTTGCGCGACGTACCTATCCCGTTACTGATAATGACGGGAATCCCCTGGCTATTATGTTTCAGACCAGTAAGGAAACGATTACCATATTTTGAAAAATGTACCGGAGTATATTTACGGAAAAAACTGACTTGCCCTCCATGTGTATGTCCTGCCAGTGCCAAGTCGGTGTTACTGATATCCACATCCTCTACGTAATCGGGGGTATGAGTCAGCATTACGACATAATCTTCTGCCCGGAGAGATAGGGTCGGCGAAACCCCGTTTTTTGTCAAATCGAACGGATTGCGGATTCCACAAATCAAAATATACTGATTTCCTTTCCACAACGTATCTACCTGATGCTCGAGCAGACGAACTCCTGTCCGCTCCATCTCTCGCTTTACGACTTCATAATTGGCATTATTCTCATGATTTCCCATTACTCCATAGGTACCATAAGCGGTATGAAACTGCTGAAGCACATCAAACAGTTCCGACAAATTTCCTCCGTTCCGCCCCCGATAATCGCCTCCTAATAGCAGAATATCGGCACGAGTAGCCTGTAAGGCCTTCAACAAGGCGGGAAGTCTTTTCCGATCGAAACGGCTTTCATAATGAAAATCGGAAGCAAAGGCAATCCGGAATCCGTCAAAAGAATCGGGAAGCTGCTTGCTGTATATATCGTATTTTTTGACACGCCCTATCCCATGATATTTCGACAAAAAAGCCGTAGCACACGATGAAAGCACAATCGTGACTGCAAGAACGATAAAATAAATCATTTTTTTCATGACTATACCACTTGAATTTTCAAACGAAAATAACACTTTTCCTCTGGTCCGGCAAAGTCTCGGCAGAATTTCCTAACTTTGCACCAGCAAATAAATCGGATTTATGGTAAAACAAAACTCTACAAAAGCCTGGTTGCTTGCCAGCCGTCCCAAAACACTGACGGCCGCTTCTATTCCGGTCATGTTAGGATGTGCACTGGCCTCAATGTATGGACATTTTCAACTGATTCCCGCTATATTGTGTTTCTTATTCGCCTTTCTGATGCAGATAGACGCAAACTTTATCAATGATTTATATGATTACCTGAAAGGTACCGACCGGGAAGACAGACTGGGACCGGAACGTGCCTGTGCACAAGGTTGGATTTCGCCGTCGGGCATGAAAAAGGGTATCGTCATCACTACTTTCTTAGCAGCTCTAGACGGCCTCTGCCTGCTTTGGTACGGCGGCTGGGAAATGATTCCGGTAGGCATTGCCTGTATTATTTTTGCCTTTCTGTATACGACGGGGCCTTATCCGCTGGCTTATCATGGATGGGGAGACGTACTGGTGCTGGTTTTCTTCGGATTCGTACCCGTAGGATGTACTTTTTACATCATGGCACATAACTGGAACACGTCTGTTACCATGGCTTCGCTTGCCTGTGGCTTGGTCATTGATACCTTGCTGATGGTCAATAATTTCCGCGACAGAGAGCAGGATGCCATCAGCGGCAAGAAGACAATCGTAGTGCGACTGGGTGCCCGCGCGGGACTGATTCTGTATTTTCTGCTGGGACTGGCTGCATGCTGGAGTTGTTTCTATTTCGTAAGCGAAGGCAGGCTGTGGGCAGCTATCCTGCCGCAGATTTATTTGTTGCTCCATATCTTTACCACCGTAAAGATGGCACGCATCAACCGCGGCAAGGAGCTTAACGCCATTTTGGGAGAAACTTCGCGAAACATGTTGCTGTTCGGCATACTGCTTACAGTCGGACTGTTGATTACCGTCTAAAGATCATTTATCTTTTTACTTTATGAACAGTAGAATCAAGGAACTCGATTTTTTGAAATGCATATTCATCATTCTGATGATTATTTTCCACCTGGTATACATCGGCGACTCGTACCCGTATGCCAAGCAAGTGGTTTATACATTTCACATGTCAGCATTTCTCATTATTTCGGGTTACTTGAACAATATAAACAAGGAAACAAAGGCTGTCGGCAGGAGTCTGCTCTGGATATTCATTCCGTATGTCATCATGGAAGCAGGCTACGTAGTCATGTCGGCAGTTCTTCCCGTGCGGGAGAAGGTAGACGAACTCTCTGCTGGGGTTCTGCTGTACAAAGCGCTCATTGCTCCAATGGGCCCCTACTGGTATCTGCATACACTGATACTCTGCAATGCCAGTTATTTCCTGATCTATAAGGTGACAGATAAGTGGAAAGGCATCATCCGTTTTATCATCTTGGGAATATTTCTGTATATTCTTTCCGAACTACGGTTATTGACGTTTGCCAATGCCATTTACTTTCTGGCAGGAGTGGCTATCCGGCAAAGTGGCCTTCCTATTATCCGTGTGTTTCAGCCCAGCTTTCTGTCGGTAGTCCCCCTCGTCATCTTATGCTGTTTCCCGGAGAACCTGAACCGCGGCACACTGGCTGGTGTAGCCATAACCTATTTGGTAATCAGCCTGTTGCTTGCTACATACACTTATTTACCGGAAAAAGTTAAAAGACTCTCCCTTTATATAGGCAGCAACACGCTGGTGATTCTTCTTTTTTCACCCGTGTTTACCATTTTATCGAAAGCCTATCTGCCACTTTTTGCCTTCGATGCAACGGGCATCTGTTTTACGATTGTCTCTGTGATTTTCGTTATCTGCGGATGTTTCGGGATGACGTATGTACTCGACCGCCTGCATATCTCGCCTTATTTTTTAGGAAAGAAGCGGATGCTTCCTCCCTATCCTCCAGCCGACTAATCACGTTCTATCAGTACAGTGGCGTATGCCGAAATTCCTTCTTCCCGACCGGTAAAGCCCAGTTTTTCGGTTGTAGTGGCCTTTATCGACACGTCTTCCGGATCTATATTCATAACATGAGCCAGCACTTCCTGCATTTCGGGTATGCGAGCCTTCAGTTTCGGACGCTCGGCACAAACCGTCGCATCGATATTGCCTACCCAATAACCTTTCGTAGCAATCAGATCGACTGTACGTGCCAGCAGAATCTTACTGTCGATACCTTTAAACTCACCAGCATTGTCGGGGAAATGATAGCCGATATCACGCATGTTGGCTGCTCCCAGCAACGCATCACAAATGGCATGAATCAACACATCGGCATCGGAATGTCCCAATAATCCCAATTCGTGCTCCAGCTTGATGCCTCCCAGCCAGAGTTCACGTCCAACGACCAGCCGATGGACGTCGAAACCAAATCCTACACGTATTTTCATCTTACGTAAAAATCAAGAACTTTTTCGTTTTCCAAATATCCTTCCAGGTGATTGTTTATCTGTACCGGACCCACTCCTACCGGCGTACCGGTAAACAGCATGTCGCCAATCTTCAGCGTACAGAACTGGCTGACGTATGCGATAATCTGATCTACACGGAAAAGCATGTCCTGTGTATTTCCCTGCTGCACAGTCTTTCCGTCAATATCCAGATGGAAATTGATATGCTGAATATCCGCAAACTTCTCTACAGGCACCCAGTCGCCTATGGCAGCCGAGTTATCGAAACCCTTGCACAACTCCCAAGGCTTCCCTTCGGCACGGAACTTGCGCTGCAAATCGCGTGCAGTAAAGTCGATACCTACCGTAACGGCATCGTAATAGCGATGTGCGAAACGCTCGGAAATATTCTTTCCAAGGCGGTTGATACGTACCACCAGTTCGGTTTCATAGTCCACCTGCTGGCAGAAGTCAGGAATAAAGAACGGCTTGCTGTCCTTCAGCAAGGCAGAATCCGGTTTCATAAAGATAACCGGCTCTTGTGGCAATGGCTCGTCTGCATGCAATTCCTTGCAATGCAACGGATAGTTCATGCCGATAGCTATAATTTTCATGGAGAATTTATTTCTTTATGGTTTCATTCAAACGGTTGAACATCACCGCCAGATGCGCATATAGTGATGTATTCTGTACTACAATGTTTTCGGGAACCCGAATACGGAAAGGAGTAAAATTCCAGATAGCCTTGATGCCTCCTGCAATCATCTTATCGGAAATCTCCTGGGCAATGGTAATGGGGACAGTCAGTACGCCGATGTTTACCCCGTCTTGTTTCATGCGCTGCTCAAAGTCATCGGAATGATAAATAGGAATTCCGTTTATCTTTGTTCCTACCAGCTCCGGATTGATATCGAAAGCTCCCACAATCTGAAGTCCGAAGTGTGAAAGACCTGAGTCGCGCAGTAACGCCCCCCCCAGGCTACCGACCCCGAAAAGATATGCTCTGTGCATATTGGTAAATCCCAGAAAATCCTCAAGTACCTGAATCAGCAAATCAATGTCATATCCTACACGTGTACGTCCGGCAATATCTACATACGAAAGGTCTTTGGCAATCTGCGAAGCGTCGATATTGATCTGCTTGGATATCTGTGTGGAAGAAACATACTTCTCCCCTTTCTCTTTCATCAGCTTTGCATTCGAAAGATACCACGGCAGTCTACGCAGGGTAGGCTCCGGTATTTTATCCGTATTTTTACGAGTACGTATTGCCATTTTTCACGCTTCTGTAAAATTATGCCTTTTGCAAAATTAAGCTATTTATTCGGAAACGCACACAGAATATAGAAAAATGTACCTATCTTTGAGTCGGATTAAAATTAATTCACATGAAAAATAATGATTGGAAAGACCGACTGAACATTGTATATTCCACCAATCCGGACTTTCAGTACGACAATGGAGAAGAGGAAGAAGTGGAAACGCTGGATAAAAAGCAGCAGAAACTTCGCGTTTCAATAGAGAAAAAAGGACGCGGGGGAAAGACCGTAACTGTTATAACCGGCTTTACGGGCAGCGAAGAAGACTTGAAAGAACTGGGCAAACTGCTAAAGACCAAATGTGGTGTGGGCGGCTCGGTAAAGGACGGGGAAATCCTCATTCAGGGAGAGTTTCGTCAGCGCATTATCGATTTACTGAAAGCGGAAGGTTATACGCAGACCAAATGACATTCCGTATATTCTATTTCGGTATTTCACATCACTGCCAGCAGGACTCTTGAGCTTTTTGTACAAATTCTCTGATTTTTTGTACAAATTTTCGAAAAACGTCCCAACGTTTTTTACTCAGGACAGTGGTCTTCAAGATAATTCTTCTTCAGGAAAATCAAAAAAACAAAACCCTTTTATGACTACCACGTGTGAAGGACGTGAAGGGCATAAAAGGGTAATTTTAATTTCAATAGTCCGATATCTTAAGTTTGGTCTGTAACCTGATATCATCGGAGCTGGCACCAATCATAATCTGAAATATTCCCGGCTCAACGATACGCTTCAAATCTTTATTCAATATGCTAAAATCATTATAACTTAAAGTAAAAGTTAATATCTTTTCTTCTCCCTGTTTCAAGAAAAAACGTTCGAAATGTTTCAACTGTTTTAACGGCTGAATTGTAGAAGCATATTCATCCCTCAAATAGAGCTGTGCCACTTCTTCTCCATCATATTTTCCTACATTTTTCACTTTAAAAGAAATAAGATAGGTACCTGAATCCTGACAAGTCACACGCAAATCAGAATAGTCAAAACGAGTATAACTCAATCCATAGCCAAATGCATATAAAGGTAAAGCAGACAGTTCTACATAATCATGACTTCGAGGAGCCTTTTTATTATAATATATAGGAATCTGTCCTACGGAACGAGGAACAGATATTGGTAAACGCCCTGCCGGATTATAATCACCAAACAACACATCGGCAATAGCGTTACCCCCTTCCTGCCCAGGATAGTAAGCTGTAAGAAGTGCATCCGCATACTGAGCTGCCCAATTCTTATCCAATGGACGCCCCTCAATATAAATTACAACCAAAGGCTTCCTTGTAGCTTTCAAAGCAGCTAACAGCTCATTTTGCTTACCGAGCAAATTTAATGTTGCACGGTCAAATCCTTCCCCACATTCCATATCGCTGACTAAGGCATTATCCGTAACAGCAGCACCTGTTTCTTTATAGCTGGTCCTAAAATCACGAGCACTGGAACCGCCTACTACAGCAATAACAACTTCAGCACGCATAGCTGCCTCAACTGCACGAGCTATGTCAACATCTTGTGTATCACGAATAGCACAACCTTTTACATATTCCACCTGAGAAGACTTTAACTTAGATAAAATACCATCTAAAACCGTTTTGACATCTTTCCGCTCCTGAGGAGCCGTATAGTCCCCTAACATATTATAAAGGTTATCGGCATTCGGACCTATCACAGCAACTTTATCAATATGTTTACTTAAGGGCAACAAGGAATTATTATTTTTCAATAATGTGATTGATGCACGTGCAACCTCACGCGCACAGGTAATATGCTCTTCTGTACGAACATTATTTTTTGCTTTTAATGGATTCACATAAGGATTCTCAAATAATCCCATTTCAAATTTCATTCGGAGGACACGACATACAGCTATATCAACAACCGCTTCATCTATTTGACCATTTTTCACTGCATCAATTAAATTAACAAATGCATCACCCCCCAAATCAATATCGACTCCAGCCGTAAGCGCCATAGATGCAGCATCTTTCACAGTAGGAGCTACAAAGTGACTCTGATGAATACCTTCTATACTATACAGATCAGAGACGGTAAATCCCCTGAACTTCCAATCTTTACGTAAGATATCTGTCAGCAAATAGGAGTTGGCTGTACAAGGAATGCCATCTATTGAATTATAAGAAGTCATGACTGACAAAGCACCCGCCTTAATCGCCCGTTTAAAAGGAGGCAAAAAATTCTCATGCAATTCCCTAAGTCCAACACACGAAGGATTTCCATTCTGTCCCCCTTCTGGCATTCCGTAAGCCAGAAAATGCTTTAAGGTTGCCAATGTTGCATAAGGTAAGGCAAGCTTACCACTTCCTAAACCTCGTACCATAGCCTCTCCTATTTTTGCGGTCAATAAAGGATCTTCGCCAAATGTTTCTTCTACACGTGACCAACGCGGATCACGTGCCAAATCCAATACAGGACCGTAGCTAATATGTCCTCCCTGCAAACGTATTTCCTTACCAATAACTTTACCTACCTTTTCTATTAAGGCAGGTGACCATGTGGCAGCCATTCCAAGACCTGTCGGAAAGACAGTCGTACCGATAGCCATATGTCCATGCGGAGCTTCTTCTGCCAAAAACATCGGGATGCCAAGACGAGTATGTTCAATTACATACTTCTGCAAAGCATTACCTGCTTTAGCAGCCAAGAAAGGATTTAACCCGTTTTCCAAAGTTTTCTTTGTCCATGGATCGGCTCGATATGTAGCCCAAAGCATACCTGCATAACGTTCTTCCACCAGCTTCTTAAACTGATCTGACGGTATTACAGAATCACCTTTAATTTCATACATATCCCAGCCAAGTGGACAAAGCAATTGCCCAACCTTTTCCTCCAGAGTCATACGCGACAGCAAATCACTCACACGTTCGTCTATTGATAGTACTGGATCTTTGTAAGGTATAACGTGTGAATGTGCACAAAGCATGCCTCCCCCTGACATACAGAAACTTTCCACCACAACAAACAACAATCTATATATTTTCAACTTCATTGTACAAATATTAAATATTAACAATCAAAACGCCAACCATGCTTTTACAAACACGTTGGCGTTTCTACAATTGGCCGCAAGAGAACTAACTTTTCCTCAATAAACCGCCAACCATTCAGTTAGCTAACTATCAGAACGGACATTTCTGATTATCTACCCATTCGATAGTCTTATATGGAACAGCATTGTATCCATGTCCGGTTACGTCAAGTACTGTACCATCCTCCTGCGTTTCACCATTGAATCGCCAATAAGCAACCAGTCCTTCTGTTGTCGGATCAACATAGCAGATACCATCTTCCAGCTCAGCCGGTGTACGCGCTACATTCCATACACGGCATTCGCTGATATAACCATCGAAGAAACGTGAATAACCGGCAGAGCGACCGATAGCAAATGTATCTTCCCAAGAATGTCCATCGTATGCCATACTTAGATTAATAGTTCCGCCATTATTGGTTTCTACAAAATGAATCTGTTCGCCATCCAGATAAACGCGAAGATATTGACCATCGTAAACGGCAGCAAAGTGCAGCCAGTGTCCTGTTTCGAATTCCTTCTCTACCCAAGATTCGTAATGATCTTTTTTATCCGGATGAGAGGCTGTACCGATAGAACCTTTTGCTAGCTGTAACTTATTCGTAGGATTTCCGGCACCATCACCAAAACGGAAAAGGAAGTTTTCCTCGCATTCACACAAGGAGCTGATGCCATTGGCACTATTCGCAGAAGATGGGAATGAAACAGGTAATACCTTCATTTCCAGTGTCATCTGATTCAGCTCTTTCACAGGACTATTTTCACCAGCAAATCCAGGAATATCGAAACAGTTATTGCGGTGCAAATAAGCAGCCTTTACGGTAATAACCTTTGTCAACATAACATAGGCTGTACGTGATGCTTCCAAGACATTCAGATTTCCACCTTCAACAGAAACAATAGACACAGGCAAACAATAAGAGACACCTTCCTGCAATTGCTCTGAATCAGCATTTATCTTAATTTGAGAAGATTGTATTTTTCCCGAATTGATTACAACTTCCGAACCTTCTACACTATAACTTCCAGCAGGAGGTAACACACACTTACGGCCTGTGGAAGCATTGAATGATTCAAGCAACTCCGGAGCCTCCTTTAACGTAACCTTCACATCTCCTTCAGCCTTATTGGTTGCAGTAACTGTCAATCCAAGACTGGACTGTCCATCTACCAGAAAACGGATTGTAGAAGACTGTAAGGTACCTGTCATGTAAACAGCATCTCCATATTCCGGTCCGCTCTTACAACTTGTAACACAAAGCAGCAAAGCCAAAAAGCAAAAAACTATATATTTTTTCATATTCCAATTTCTTTATTTTACATATACATTAAAATCTCCAATAGTAATAGAGGCTGTATTTCCCCAATAAGAAGAAACAGCAGGCACTTCGGCCCGGATATATCTCATAGTAACTGGAGCGTACAATATAATACTTTCTTCTACATAAGCAGGTACATTGCCAAGTTCTTCCCAAGTTATACCATCCTGGCTATATTCCAATTTAGAATCTCCAGAAAACGAACAATAGTTCCACCATCCATAATACGAATATAGTGCAGTAATAGCCGTTACATTATACGATTTTTGCAAATCGAAAACCACATGGAAGGACTGCTCGGAAGTCAGTTTCCATTCAGAAGAAATATCATCATCAAATAGATTCTGTACATCTCCACTCACAGTTACGCCTTCCGATTCTTCAAGGGATGCTGACCAGCCAGTACGATCTTCAACCAACGCTCCTTGAATATCACTACTTGAAGCATCTTCATTAATCATACCACTTTTTATATTTACACTGACCGGAATATAAGCACAATTCATATTTGTACTAACAGCCACATTATTTCCCTCCGCATTTTTCACTTTTAAAGGAATTAAATAGCCACTTTCATTCCGTAGCTGAGGTAAAACATCCTCGTTTACTGTGATATGGACAGAGTCTGAAGAATGATACTCCCCAGCAGGAACAGATACTGTTGCATTCTCTATAATCAAGGCATTATCGGGCAAAGCTTCATAATCAGTTCCATTACTTAGATTATATGCATCAACAAGAGAAGAATCAAAACTTACAGTAGCCTTAATTACTCCAGAATGACTACCAGTAACATAAACCGGCAATTTTAAATCAAGGGAACTGGCACTTAAAATAGGAGTGTGTATAAACGTAAAATCGGATGTTATAGACTTCATATATACACGATTCATGGGATCTCCCGGGAAATCGTATGTTTCATCATCGTTACACGATGTACCCAGCATGACAAAGATGCCTGCCAGTATATAAAGAAACTTTTTTGTATTTTTCATATTCTCAGTCAAATAATATTAAATTAATGAACCGCAGGGTTCTGAATCTGAATACATTCACGGAAACGTTTATAAGGGTACGGATTATTTTCATGCACGTTGTAATCACGGTGAATAAAGAATGCTCCAAAACCACCTTTACGCCCTTCGGTCGGTTGATAACGTGCCTGTTCATACATATCACTCATAGTACCTTGCCATCCGTCTCCCATGTTACAACAGAAAACAACTTTCTCTATCGGCCAGGTAGTACTGGTTCCTCCGCCATAAGCCTGTTTGAAATAATAATCACAGATATCATACAGTTGAGAAGAAGGATCTCCCGGTGAATCAACACACAATAACTTGTTTACGTCGGTCACACCGCTTCCATATCTTTCCTGAATAAGCTGTAAACGTTCTTCTTTTGTTATATTAGGGTTAGGACCCATATACTTTGACAGATATTGCATGAAATAGATAAAATAATCACCATCCAAGAAATCACCTTCCGGTTCATAATCAGCATCGAAACCATCCAGATCATTCAAAAAGACCTGATCCAGGAAATACTCCGCATACATTTCAATCGCTTTTTTAAGAGCAGCCTCCCTCTCTTCACCGTAAGGCATTGTCAGTGCTTCATTATAAGCCTTCTTAAAATCATGCTCATCGGTTTCGGCATCTATACGGGTTATGGCTACAACAAGCATCTTTGTTCCTTTTACTTTTTGAACAAAACGAAGTTCATCCCAAATTTCCTGATTTTCCTTTGCCGGAATTCCTCCCCACAAAGAGCAGATATCAAGGCTGTCCGGCAGTCCCATGAAACGTACGGCCATAGAGTTCTGCTGTCCATATTGAGAGAACCATCCAAAAGCAATAGAATGATCGCTTGCTTTATAGTCACGTAAATTTTGATAATACAAATCGCTATAGGTGTAAGGATTCTGAACCGAAACTGATTCTATATCCGTATTACATGCAGTCATGAATCCTCCTGCCAATATTACACTCAACAAATATTTAATAAATTTCATAACATTGAATTCTATTATAATTATACTTATGTTATCTTCTGACATCCCACCAGAGTCTTGTTCCGGCAGTATCACCACCGGTACCCAGCAAAGCAACAGCAGCCTGAGTATTTTGACTGTTATCAGAATATTCGGTCGTAGGGAACTTCAAACGGCTGATAAGTTCACCATCGGCTACTTCACTCTGATGTCCGTAAGATGCAATTCTTACAAAACCTGGATATCCGGTACGACGCATTTCACTCCATGCTTCCTGACCATCGGGATAAAGAGCTATCCACTTCTGAATCATGATACGTTCCAGCTTGGCTTCATCGGAAACTCCATCTTCCCATGCAACAGCCTTTTGCGATAAATATCCGGATACATTTGTGGAACGGTTCGTTACAGGATCTGTATAAGAAGTCAGAGGCAAGCGTTCTGAATTAGTAATGTATTCGTCTGCTCCAGAAACTCCTTCTTGAGAGAAAGAGGTACGGATACCTTGCTCATAATATTCCTGAACCGTACTATTTCCTAAACCTAATCTCAATTTTGCTTCCGCAAGCAAGAAATATGCTTCGGCAGCATCCATCCATTGCATGTCACTGTTCTCATTAAAGTTCAGTCCGGAAGCAGCAGCGATATAACTATCTTTCGCTATATTGTCCATACCATTTCTTACTCCATGATATTTGCCGTCGTTAGTAGCCGTACGGAAATATTTAGAAATACGTGGATCATTATAGCCGTTCAGATAGCAATCCATCGTTGCTCCCATACGTATATCCTGGAAACTTTCACTGATTTCCCACAATGGATTTACAAAAGAGAAATTAGTATTCTGATGCAATATTGCCGAATCGTCGGTCGAAGTCATCAGGCCCGACGGATGATTTATTGCAGCTGAAGCTTCTGTGCGTGCCTTTGACTCATCAACAAATGAAATACGCATAGCCAGACGTAAGCGCAAGGTATTGGCGAACTTAATCCATTTGCCGACATTACCACTATAAATATAATCATACTGCTCCATATAGTTGGCAGAAGTCGTATTAGTATAGTCGGTCAGAACAGCTATGGCATCATCGAGTTCGTCGAAGAACTGATAATATACGTCTTTCTGACTATCGTAAGGAACCTGCGTAGTTGTTCCAAACTGACTATAAGGAATAGGGCCATACATATCTGTAATACGGCTCATTCCCAATACCTTAACAATTGTAGCCAAAGCTCTAGCCGGAGAATTCTCGTCGGTAACATCGTAAATAGATTTCCACGGTTGCATTACGTAGGTGTACGCATCTCTAAATGGTGCATTGTACCAGTCTCTATAAAGTACATAATGGTCATGATGATAGCTAGTATAACTGTATGTATTAATATTGGCCACAAAGCTGGCAAAAATATCACCATTCAAAACCTCTGTAATCTGATATTCACCTCCAAGTCCAACACCATCGGCGCTTTTACCAACAATAAATACGCCTCGCAGCATTTGAGTAAAATAAGCTCCCGTATTCAAATTGTCTTGTTCCATTTGCTCAGGAGTTACTTCATTCGGATTAATATTCCATTTTTCGAACTGGCTTGTGCAAGAAGTAAAGCAAAGACTTCCCGCAAATAAAAGATACAACCAGTTTCTCTTCGTATTTTTCAATGTATGTTTCATTTTCGTAAGCATTAGAAGTTAAGTCTGACAGAAAAACCAAGATTACGCAAGCTAGGAAGCATAAAATAATCCATTCCACTAAAATGAGTGCCTGTACTTGCGGTAAGTTCCGGATCAAAAGGAGCCTTACAATAGAACATCAGCAAATTATGTCCGGTAAAAGCTACATTTAATCCTCTGATCCAAGGAACAACCTTGGTAATAGGTACATCGTATCCCAGTGAAAGTTCTGCCAAACGAACATTTGTCGCACTGTAAACGTACATAGAACCAGCTCCTGTACCTACTGTCTGATAATATTTCTGAGCCGCAGGAACCAAACTTCCATTAATGATTACTCCACCTGCATCACGAGCGTCTGCCGAAGTTTTGGAAGTACCATAAGCATCCATCAAGGCCTGTGTCATAGAAACACAAACACCTCCGACACGGGCGTTGATCAAAAATCCTAAAGACAAACCTTTCCAGCTAAAAGAGTTACGCCATCCCATTGTATATTTAGCCTGAGAATTTCCAGCATAAATCCATCCGTCCTTTCGTTCGCCGGCATTCTTATCTACGGATACTGTATTATTTACATAATCCACATCAATGTATCCATGTTCGTCGGTACGTAAAGCCGTCACGTATAAATCACCGATAGATCCGCCTTCCGTCAGACGTGACATCACGTTACCAACTCCTCCAAGGTCTAATACATCCTGCTCGACAGTCAATCCAGAAGAGAGAGTGGTAGGCTTCAACAGTTTCTTAATCTTATTACGGTTCAGCGTATAAGTAAATGTAGAGTTCCACTGTACCGGACCAAGCGGCTGGTTCAATGCCAAACTTAATTCTATACCTTTGTTGTCAACCTGTCCACCATTTATATAAATAGAAGTATAACCAGATGATGCAGAGAGTGAAGGATTGAACAACTGGTTGTAAGTTGATGTCTTGTAAAGTGAAACATTCAAAGACAATTTATCGCCCCAGAAGTTTGACTGCAAACCAACTTCCCAAGCTTTTGTTCTTTCAGGCTTGATATCTGTATTGGGATAAGTTGAAGCGGTAGTTGGTATACCAGACTGATAAGGATAAGTCTGATATGCAATATAACGTGTCGGAGCGTTACCGACCTCACTATAAGAGCCTCGTACTTTCAAGAAAGTCAGAACATCATTCTTTATAGGAAGTAAATCTGTCAGGATTGCAGACAAACCTACAGAAGGATATGCAACGTTCTTCGAATTTGTCCAAGCCAGTGCCGAAGCCCAGTCTACACGTCCTGTTACATCCAAATACAGTTTACTTTGCCAGCCTAACTGAGCCGTAGCAAAAATGGACTGAGTCTGGTCATGGTATCCATCCTGGTCGAATTCAGCATTTGCCTGATTCAGATTCTTCAAGGTAAAACTGTTTGCCACAGAGTTAAGGTCACCTCCCACACTATAATATTTATAATTAACATCTTGAATACTAGCTCCCAATGTGGCAGTTAATGAAAAATCTCCAAAATATTTATCAATATTCAACATAAGATCTCCATATACTTGCCGAGTTGCAGCATCCGCTTTGTAATAGGCTCCATATTGCTGAGCAAATATAGCGTCTGTAGATGCAGAATATTTTTTTTCACTAATAGCAGAGGTATAATCAAATTTGGTACGGCCACTGATTGTAATTCCTTTTGCTATATCATAAGTCAAGCCACCACTAACAAGAAAACGATTCTTGCTATTTACAAATTTATCACGGTTTATAATCCAATAGGGGTTTTGCATAGCAAGTCCCATGTTTCCCCATGGCCAATACTGAGTCTTGAAACCACGACTCTCATCGTACATTTCAAATAGTTGGTACGTTTCAAGGCTATAACTTGGCGACATCAGATATACCGGCACAATCGGATTAAAATATTGTCCCTGAGACACCATATTCTGTTCACGGATGTTCACATAGTTGGCACTTAAGTCGAGATGCATTTTATCGTTCAGCATGCTTGTAGTATTGCGGACAGAGAAATTATAACGATCGTATGTATTGTTTTGTACAATGCCTTCCGCATTAGTGGACGCTAAAGAAACAAATGTCTGGTTCTTCTCATTACCATTACTTAATGTCACTGAGTTTGTTTCATTCCAACCCGTTTGGAAAAAGTCCAATGGATCATAGGTACTTGGTTGAGCTAACTTTTGTCCCCAACTCTGGAATGAACCTGTTGCAGCGCCATAAGTATTCTGAAACTCCGGTGTCACAAAAGGATTGTAAAAAGAGGTATTGTTCGCATAACTGACATTCAGTTTATTTGCCGTACCTTTTTTTGTCGTAATCATAATCACACCATTGGCGGCATCACTACCATAAAGTGCAGATGCAGCTGCACCGCTCAAGACAGACATCGTTTCTATATCTTCAGGGTTAATCATGGAAGCTCCATCGCCAGACTGTCCCATACCAGTAAACTGGTCATCCGGCTGAGTTGTATCCAAGGTAGGCATAGGTACACCATCGATAACATATAGAGCATTATTATTTCCGGAAATAGATTTAGCACCACGCATAACCACTTTTGCACCTCCACCTATACCGGAAGAACTTGTATTAATGGAAACACCAGCAATCTTACCGGACAGACTATTCACAAAGTTAGCATCCTTCACGCCAATAATTTCACGTGCCGAAACTTCTTGAACATTGTAGGAAAGGGCTTTTGCCTCTTTTTTAATACCAAGTGCCGTAACTACAACTTCATCTAAGACTTCGTTATCAGATGCCATGGTAATATTGTAGTAATTCAAGTCGGACACCTTAACAGATTGCGACTTATATCCCACATATGAGATTTTCAATGTCGCTCCTGCAGCAACATCTAATGTAAAGTTTCCATCAAAATCTGTGATCGTTCCTGTTGCACTCCCTGCTACAGATACATTTACTCCAATAAGAGATTCACCTGTTTCATCGACAACTTTTCCGGTTATCTTTTTGCTTTTAATACTAGTTTCTTTCTGTATCGGTACGACTACGATGCATCCATTTTTAATCTGGTATGTAAAACCTGTATTTTTTAATATAATACTCAGTGCATTCTCCAATGACTGATTTTCGATGTCCAATGAAACTGATTTATTTGCTAATTGAGATTCATTGTAAGCAACAGACATTTTAGATTGTTTTTCAACCTCTGTCAATGCCTTCTTCAAAGTTATATTACTGTTTTTAATTGTTATTCGTTCGGCATTCTGAGCAAAAAGAGCTGTTCCCATAAACATTAAACAGCTAATTAATACATACTTTTGAGCTCTTTTTAGATACAAATTCATATCTTTGTAACGTTTTTTAGTGTTAAGTTCATAATATTATCTCATTCTTAAAGTTATAAGCTTATTGCTTAATTACTAAAGGCATTTCATACCCGAATTTGGTGGCCGCCGGATTCGGGTACTTTTTTTCATAGTATAAATAATTTTAAATTAACGGTCTTTTTTTCTTGATTTAATATAGCATATATCATCACATAATTGATAATCGAATCCTCCCATTACAATTTGTAAAACCTCCAGAATTTGCTTGAAGCTAGCATCCTTCTTGAAACTAATATTGTATTTATCCTCATTAAATATTCCAGGGTTACAACGGAACGTTACCCCATAACGCCGTTCCAATTCACGAAAGATTTCATCGGACGTACATCCTCGAAAAACGATTTCTCCCCGTTGCCATGCTGTTACATCACTCACATTAGCAGCCAATAACATGCTTTGAGCGGTCTTTCTATTGTACACAACTTGTTCTCCAGGAGCAAGAATATAGTCTATCGTATCTATTCCCGTTTCCACCTTGACCTTCCCCTGTAACAATGTTGCTATTATTTCATCTTCTTCAGGATATGCCCTTACGTCAAATTCCGTACCCAAAGCTGTAACAGATAAATTCGCAGAACGTACGATGAAAGGCTTATCAGGATTTTTCATCACTTGAAAATTTCCTTCACCTAATAAATACACAACACGTGTATCTCCTTCAAAATTAGTTGGATAAAGAATATAAGAGCCTGAATTTAGATATGCCATACTACCGTCGGGCAATACAATACGTCCAGTTTGTCCATTTTTGATATATTGTTCGACCATCAAAACACTTTTGCTTTCTACCGTATGTTTGGTCAGCCAAAAAGTAGTTGCTACAGATACACATAATATAAACAATGCCGCAGCATATTTCCATACAGAAAAATGAAAGACTTTAGTTCGTTTGGGCTGCGATATATTCAAGCGTTCCAAAACATGATTAAAAGACATTTCTGTATGATAATCAGCTTTAGCGTTTGTGTCCGCCCAAATTTCTTTTAAGGCTTGCTCCTTCTCTTCTGATTTTTCTGCACTGATAAGCCAACGGTGTATCTGCTTCGTCAGATTATCAGAATATTGAAAATGGATAAAATTCTGCAATATTTTTCGTATATAGCTTTTCATAGGTTGTCTTTAATCTCTTTTTAATAAAAGACAGTTTACTACGACAAACTACTCAACGAAAATATCAAAAAAATTAAAATATTTTTTTTCAAGTCTTGCAAAGCCAAATACAAATGACGTTCAACAGTACGAACAGAAAGGTTTAGTTTCTCTGCAATCTCCTGATTTGTAAGGCCTTGTCGACGACTCATAATAAAAATGCGTCTACGCTGTACAGGCATTTGCTCAATAGCCATCTTCAATAAAAGATTTATTTCTTTCGCATATAATTTATTGACTGTATCATCAACATCAGAAAATGAAAATTGTGTATCTTCAGCTATATTTTCTCTATAATGATCTTCTACAGACTTATGAGCCAAGAAATTATAAATACAATTTCGTACCATAGAAAATAAATAACTATCCCATTTCTCACGTTCTACCCATAATTCCGGATGCGACCACAACTTAACAAATATATCTTGAGCAATATCTTCCGCATCATCCTCCGATTTTAATAATTTCCATGCAAAAGCTTTTACTTTAGGAAAGTTCTCCAAAAAGAACTTTCTGAACCTATCTGTTTTTTCATCGTCCGTAATCATTCTTGCAACTTTAATTTTCTGAAACAAATGGAACAATTTAAGGAACCTATATCTGGCAAATCTACAACATTTTTAACGAATAAGGGAAATTAGAGCCTTTTCAGAAAAATGAATTAAACTATTATAACATTTCAACATTCTCTCTATACAATCAATGCTATCCATTTTATCTGTTATCTTTGTTCAAACCACTAGACAGTTCCTTTCAGAATGTTTATAAATAGAAAAGGGATGCTTTTGCAAAGCATCCCTCCCAAGATTTATAATCAATGATTATTTTATTCAGCACGCAAAGTGAAGCGTTTGAAGTCTGTAATAGCCAATTCAGGATCAGCAGCCTTCAAAACATCAGCAACGCTCTTCTTCGGTTCCATAATGCTTTCCTGGTTCAACAGACAAACTTCTTTCAAGAATTTGCCCAGACGACCTTTAGCAATATTTTCAATCATAGCCTGAGGCAGGTGAGCAGCCTTTTCAGCAGCTACAGTTTCCTTAATTTCTTTAGCCTTAGCTACATCTTCAGCAGTAATCCATCCCTTAGCCATGTTGCTTTCCATGTGCTCTTCGCTGTCAACATGAGCAGGATTGATACCAGCTTTCTTCAAAGCAGCTTCAACAGCTTTCTGTACCTGTTCTGCTTTAGTCTTTTCGATAGCGACATTGATTTCTTCTTGTTTAACAGCTTCAGGAACACCTGCTTCGTCGATTGCGATCGGGTTCATAGCTGCAATCTGCATACAGATTTCGTGAGCAATCTTTTCGTCACAAACTTTATTGAAAGCAACGATTGTACAAAGCTGATTTTTGTTCATGTGGTTGTAAACAGCTGTGCAAGCACCAGAAACGAAGAAATAGCCATCCAATTCAGTCTTTTCACCAGTGATACCGCTACGTTCAACGATAGCATCAGCAATTGTACCGCTACCCATCGGAAGAGCTTTTACTTCATCCAAAGTCTGACATTTGTTAGCGATTGCAGCATCCAGGATAGCCTGAGTCAAAGCAACGAAATCTGCATTCTTAGCAACGAAGTCAGTTTCACACTTCAAAGCAATCATTGCAGCATAGTCACCAGTTGATTTTGCTAGAACACAACCTTCTGAAGTTTCACGGTCAGAACGTTTTGCAGCAACAGCCTGTCCTTTTTTACGGATAATTTCTACTGCCTTGTCGAAATCGCCTTCTGATTCTGTCAAAGCGTTTTTACAGTCCATCATACCAGCTCCAGTCATTTTACGGAGTTTGGTGATATCAGCCATACTTACAGCCATAGTAATTTCTTTTTTTATTGAGTTAATAAATTAAATCTGTTATAAAGCAAATGAGAGTTGAGAACAGAGAGTTGAGAATTGCCTTTTATAGTAACTCTCAACTTTCAACTCTCAACTCTCACCTTAAAGTATATTAAGCTTCTTCGTCTTTACCCATGAAAGCGGCAGCCTTTGCAGCATTGATAGCTTCTTCTTCTGCCTTATCCATACGAGCCTTAGTAGCTTTTTTCTTAGCAGCTTTCGGAGCATTTTCTCCAGCAGCTTCCATGTCTACTTTTTCAGCTTTTCTTTCTTCCAAACCTTCTGCCATTGCAGCGCAGCAAGCATCCAAGATAACTTCTACAGACTTAGTAGCGTCATCATTAGCAGGAATTACGAAATCTACGTTTGTAGGATCTGAGTTTGTATCAACGATAGCAAATACAGGGATACCCAAACGATTAGCTTCGCGAACTGCGATGTTTTCTTTCAATACGTCTACAACGAACAAAGCAGACGGCAGACGAGTCAAATCAGCGATAGAACCCAAGTTCTTTTCCAACTTAGCACGCTGACGAGAAATCTGAAGAATTTCTCTCTTTGACAGGTTTGAATAAGTACCATCGTTAGTCAACTTATCGATAGTAGCCATTTTCTTGACAGCCTTACGGATAGTCGGGAAGTTAGTCAACATACCACCCGGCCAACGCTCGATTACATAAGGCATGTTTACAGAAGCAGCTTTCTCAGCTACTACCTGTTTTGCTTGTTTTTTAGTAGCAACGAACAGGACTTTCTTTCCTGATTTTGCAATCTGCTTCAAAGCTTCAGCAGCTTCATCAACTTTAGCAACGGTTTTGTTCAGGTCGATGATATGGATTCCGTTGCGTTCCATGAAAATATAAGGAGCCATTGCAGGGTTCCACTTTCTTTTAAGGTGTCCGAAGTGGCAACCAGCCTCCAATAAAGTATCAAAATTTACTCTTGACATTGTTTTTAATCTTTTAATCGTTTACTTTCTTTTTTGTTTAATTGAACCAACTGCCGGGTAGTTTCTCCGCAAACACTTGTAGGGAAAATCCCGACGGTTTAGATACTAAACGCTTTTTTAGTTGAGAGTTGAAAAGTGAAAGTTGAAAAAAAATAAGCAACTTGTCCGTTCCAACATTCCACCAACTCTTAACGTTTACTGAACTGGAATCTACGACGTGCTTTCGGACGACCCGGTTTTTTACGTTCAACAGAACGAGGATCACGAGTCATGAAGCCTTCTGCACGCAGAGCCTTCTTGTCTTCAGGGTTGATTTTAACCAGTGCGCGAGCGATAGCCAGACGCAAAGCCTGTGACTGACCTGTAAATCCACCACCACACAAGTTAACTTTAATATCATATTTTTCAGCTACTTCCAGCTTATTCAAAGGCTGTTTTACGACATACTGCAGAATAGTTGATGGAAAGTACTGTGCAAGGTCTCTCTTGTTAATAGTAATCTTTCCTGTACCTTCGCTTACGAAAACGCGAGCAACTGCGCTTTTACGTCTGCCTAATGCATTTACTACTTCCATTCTTTATTATTTAAGTGTGTTAATATCAATTACTTTCGGAGTCTGAGCTTCATGTTTGTGTTCAGCGCCTTCATATACATAAAGGTTGCCCAGCAACTTAGCTCCCAGACGATTTTTCGGAAGCATACCTTTTACTACTCTCTTCATCAATTTTTCAGCGCCATTCGGCTTTGCCATCAAGCGAGCCGGAGTGATTTCACGCTGACCGCCCGGATAACCGGTGTAGCTCAAGTAGATTTTATCATTCCACTTGTTTCCTGTAAATTTCACTTTGTCTGCATTGATGATAATAACGTTATCACCGCAGTCTACATGAGGGGTGAAGTTTGGTTTATACTTACCTCTCAACAACTTTGCAACTTTAGCACCGAGGCGACCTACCACCTGATCGGTAGCATCAACTACGACCCATTCTTTCGTCGCAGTTTCCTTGTTTGCAGAAATGGTCTTGTAACTTAAAGTATCCACTCTTAAATCTTTTTTAAAATGTTAACTACTAAAAAACGATTCCTAGGGCTTTATTCTTCCCGGACAAAGAAGATTAAAGCATTCAGAATTAAACTTTTATCACTATTTGATAATAATCGGCTTGCAAAATTACTGCTTTTATCCGAACTGACAAAGATTTTAAGTTTTTTTTTCTGCTGTCAAGGCTCTGACTCACGGCTAATTAGCGAACGATATTTTCCGGATAAGCAGAAGGCATTACGACTCGTTTCCAAATTTCATGACACCATGAATCAATCTTATTGCCATCACGGTCTACAGTCAGATAATATTTCACGAACATCAAGTTACCATCTTCCTTTAATTCAAAGTGCATCTCATTCTTATCCCCATTCAACTGAGGTAAATGCAAGTTTTTTTCCACATGCTCGACATATACGCTTTCAGAGCTCTGCTCATAGCTTCCATATCCAATAATAATCGCCCCATTCTGCATCATTACCAAATTAGTAAAACGCCCATCGTCTGAAAGGATCTTAAGAGAATTACTCGTTTTCAGCTCGCCTACAACATTCGGAGAACTGGAACGATAAAAGCACATCTGCCACACCCCACTCAATACAGCTGGGGTCTTTTCTTGAATATTCTGTGCCAGCATATTCATTGCACCCCAAAAGAGACACATTACCCACAAGAAAAACGAACGTGTTTTCATAACAATAACTTTTTAAGGTTTAACAAGAAATGAGTTGATACACAAATATATAAAATATATCTTATCAAAAGTTATAATTCTCATTTTTATTTTATCTTTTTCGAAAGAATTTTAAGAAAAAGATTATTTCATCTACTCCTTATATATAGAAAAAGGCGAACCTCCGATTGGAAGTTCGCCTCGACATAAAGTATTATTATTGATTTAGAATTCAGCGTTACGTGGAGTACGCGGGAAAGGAATAACATCACGAATATTAGACATACCCGTAACGAACAGCAACAAACGTTCGAATCCCAATCCAAAGCCAGAGTGAGGACATGAACCGTATTTACGTGTATCGAGATACCACCACATATCCTTCATCGGAATATTCAGTTCCTTGATACGAGTAAGCAACTTATCATAGTCGGCTTCACGTTCAGAACCACCAATGATTTCACCGATTTTCGGGAAAAGGACATCCATAGCACGAACAGTCTTACCATCTTCATTCTGTTTCATATAGAATGCCTTAATTTCTTTCGGATAATCGGTCAAGATAACAGGACGTTTAAAGTGATCTTCCACCAGATAACGTTCGTGTTCAGAAGCCAAGTCTACACCCCAATAAACAGGGAATTCAAACTTATGACCTTTGGCAACGGCATCTTCCAAAATCTTGATACCTTCCGTATAGGGCAAACGTACAAACTCTTCTTTCAGAACTCCCTGCAGACGTTCGATCAATCCCTTATCGAACATATCGTTCAGGAATTTCACATCATCGTAGCAGTTATCAAGAGCCCACTGAACACAATATTTAATGAACTCTTCTGCCAAGTCCATATTATCGTTGATATCATTGAAGGCTACTTCCGGCTCAATCATCCAGAACTCTGCCAAGTGACGTGGAGTATTTGAATTTTCAGCGCGGAATGTCGGTCCAAAAGTATAGATAGCTCCCAAAGCCGTAGCTGCCAATTCACCTTCCAACTGACCTGATACAGTCAAACTGGTCTGTTTTCCAAAGAAATCGTTATCATAAATAATCGATCCATTCTCATCCTTCTTCAGATCATACAGATTCATGGTAGTAACCTGAAACATCTGACCAGCTCCTTCGCAGTCGGAAGCAGTGATAAGCGGTGTATGAAAATAGAAGAATCCACGTTCATGGAAGAACTTGTGAATAGCTATAGCCATATTATGACGAATACGGAACACAGCTCCAAAAGTATTGGTACGCGGACGCAAGTGAGCAATCTCACGTAAGAATTCCATAGAATGTCCTTTTTTCTGAAGAGGATATGTATTGTCACAAACACCCAGTACTTCGATTTCACGAGCCTGAATTTCTGCTGCCTGTCCTGATCCTACTGATTCAACCAGTTCGCCATTCACACTGATACATGCTCCGGTAGTAATCTGCTTCAACATTTCTTCGTCAAAGTTTGCCAGATCAACAACTACCTGCACATTATTTATAGTAGAACCATCGTTCAAGGCAATGAAGTTTACCTGTTTGCTACCACGGCGAGTACGTACCCACCCTTTCACATTGACCATTGTCCCGAAATCACGGCACTTCAAAAGATCAACAATTTTTGTTCTACGAATTGTTTCCATGTTATTTATTTCATTAACTAATTACTCAAAAGATCCCATACGGAGCATGTTTACTTCCTGCTCTGTCAGGTAACGCCAGTCACCACGGCGCAAGCCTTTCTTAGTAAGTCCTGCGAAATATACGCGATCCAGCTTAATCACACGATAGCCCAATGCCTCGAAAATACGACGAACAATACGGTTCTTACCTGAATGAATTTCAATGCCTACCTGCGACTTATCCGTATCCGATGCATAGCTGACTGCATCTGCATGAATTTCACCGTCGTCCAAAGTGATACCGGCAACTATCTGATCCAAATCAGCCTTAGTTACATTCTTATCGCAATAGACATGATAGATTTTTTTCTTCAGATATTTCGGATGTGTCAGCTTGGAAGCCAAGTCACCGTCATTTGTCAACAGCAACACACCTGTAGTATTACGGTCCAGACGTCCTACCGGATAAATACGTTCCTTGCAAGCACCCTTTACAAAATCCATCACGGTCTTGCGTTCCTGAGGATCATCGGATGTTGTAACGCAATCTTTTGGCTTATTCAGCAACACATACACCTTACGCTCGATATTGACTGGCTGGTCGTGAAACTTAATCTCATCAGAACGCTTAACTTTCGTACCTAACTCAGTAACCACTACCCCATTTACCGAAACAACTCCGGCAGTAATAAACTCATCAGCTTCACGCCGTGAACAAATACCAGCATTTGCCAAGAACTTATTCAAGCGGATCGGTTCATCCGGGTCAGTCAGTATATCCTTATATTCTATCTGCTTCTTCATGCTATACTTAGCATTCGGATTGTAGTCGGCTGTACGTGGACGATAACCGCCTCCCTGCTGACGATTGTAACCACCCTGCTGGCCTCCGTTGTTGAAACGCGGACGTTGCGAACGGAAACCGCCTTCTCCCTGCTGGGCATTATTGAAACGCGGGCGATACGAACGCTGTTCTCCACCTTCTCCATTATTGTTGTTATTATAACGAGAATTATAGGAACGACGCGGACGAGCATTATTATTAAAGTTCGGATTATACGAAGAACGTTCGCCTCCATTATTATCATATGACGGGCGATTGCCATACGAACGCTGCGGACGATAGCCACCTTCACCCTGCTGACCACCGTTATTAAAGCGCGGACGGTACGGACGTTGTTCTCCACCTTCTCCATTGTTATTATTATAACGAGAGCTGTAAGAGCGCTGAGGACGTTCACCTCCTTCATTGTTTGGGGTAAAGCGCGGACGACGTCCATAGCTGTTACCTCCCTCATTACGGTTGTATCTGTTATAACCTTCTCTGTTGTAAGACTTGTAACCATCGCGGCCAGACTGAGTGTTTTCACTATCCTGTCTGTTTTCTCTTTCTGCCATAATTGTTGTTTTCTATTTATAGATTAATAATTACACCCTTCTCGGGCTAAACTCTTTTTATATATTTTACATTCCGGTATAATTGTGCGGAGTAATCGCGCGCAATTCTTTTTTAATATCTTCACTGACATTCAGTGTTTCAATAAACTCTTTAATAGATGCCTCGGTGATAGCCTGATTGGTACGAGTCAATGCTTTCAAGGCTTCGTAAGGATGCGGATATGCCTCACGGCGAAGAATTGTCTGAATAGCTTCAGCTACCACACTCCAGCAATTATCCAAATCCTCATAAATTTTATGTTCATTCAACAACAGCTTGCCAAGTCCTTTCAATGAACTCTGAATAGCAATCACTGTATGTCCAAACGGAACGCCAATATTACGCAGAACCGTAGAATCGGTCAAGTCACGCTGCAAACGTGATATCGGGAGCTTAGAAGAGAGATGTGCCAGAACGGCGTTTGCCATACCCAGATTACCTTCTGCATTTTCGAAGTCAATCGGATTTACCTTATGCGGCATAGCGCTCGAGCCAACTTCGCCAGCTTTGATTTTCTGCTTGAAGTATTCCATAGAGATATACTGCCAGAAATCACGGTTCATATCAATCATGATCGTATTGATACGCTTCATGGCATCGAATATGGCACCAAGATTATCATAGTTGGAAATCTGAGTAGTATACTCTTCGCGTTCCAGTCCCAGTTTCTCTGCAACGAACTTATTTCCGAAAGCTTTCCAGTCGAATTCCGGATATGCTACATGATGAGCGTTATAATTACCTGTAGCGCCTCCGAATTTAGCAGTAATAGGACATGCTTTCAAAACAGCCAACTGACGGTTCAGACGGTATACAAACACCATGATTTCCTTACCCAGACGAGTAGGAGAAGCAGGCTGTCCGTGTGTCTTTGCCAGCATCGGAATATCTTTCCATTCTTCTGCATACGTAGTCAGCTGGTCAATCAGTTTCTGAATCTGCGGATAATAAACCTCATTCAATGCATCCTTGATAGACAAAGGCACAGAAGTATTATTGATATCCTGAGAAGTCAGGCCAAAATGAATGAATTCCTTGTAATGTTCCAGTCCTCCTAACTTGTCGAACTGTTCCTTGATAAAATACTCAACAGCCTTTACATCATGGTTTGTAACACTTTCAATTTCCTTGATGCGCTGAGCATCTGCTTCCGAAAAGTTACGATAGATATCACGCAATGATTCGAAACGTGCCGAATCGAAACTTTTCAGCTGCGGCAACGGCAATTCACACAAAGTTATAAAATATTCAATTTCAACCCGCACACGATATTTCATCAGTGCAAACTCTGAAAAATAAGCAGCCAGAGCACCGGCTTTGCTTCTGTATCGACCGTCAATAGGTGATATAGCTGTGAGTAAATCAAGCTCCATCATGTTTTACAAATACTTTTTGAGTCTATATAATGATCATTATTGAGAGTGCAAAGGTAATGTTTTTTCCCGAGTTGAAGGGAGTAACATAGAAAACTTTAGTATTTATTTTACAATTATTTCCGATTGAAAGCCAATAGCGGCACAAAAGCAACCGAACTATGTTAATCTTGCTAATAATTGGAACAATGAAACGCAAAATAATGTAATTTTGCACCCGCATAAAAAAAGAAACAATCATTATGGAATTACCTAAAGATCCGATGATGCTGTTCAGCTTCATCAACATGAAATTGCGTGATTTCTACCCTTCTCTGGATGCACTTTGCCAAGACATGCAGGTCAGCAAAGAAGAAATCGTAAACAGACTGAAAGCCGTAGGATTTGAATACAATCCTGAACAAAACAAATTCTGGTGATTATTCATGTGAATATCACCAGAATTTGTTTTTATAGCTTAATCATATAACCTTCGCTTACAACGATATACTTTTCCATACCCTTAAACGGTTCAAAAGCAATTTACCTCCTATTTTCCACTAAAAGGAAAACATTTCTCAACGCTCAACGTACAGATTCCGCAAAGATAACAAGCAAGCAGTATCAGTGATGCTCATTTTCGATAAACAAAGGAAACAAACCTCAATCTAAACACTATCAGCGATGTAGCCAAAGTTCCGGATTCAGTTTTTCTGTCTCTTTACGAAGCTGAAAATGGAGGACTGTATTACCATCTTTATCTGTATTTACCGGACCAATAATATCACGGGCTTTCAGGACACTACCTTTTTTCACCAATACCGACGACAAGTTACAATATACAGATATGTAACTACCGTGACGGATAAGAACATTCGACAGTCCATTATACTGGAAGATTGCCGAAACTTCCCCATCAAATATGGCACGGGCTTGAGCGCCGTCCTTGCCTTTTATGTCGATTCCTTTATTGTCCAGGCGGACATTCCGCAATCCTTTTACCTGATACTGTCCAAAATGCCCAACAATCACATAGGGACCTGTTATAGGAACAGGAAGCCGTCCTTTGTTTTGCGTAAAGATGCTTGATAACCGGCGATCCTCCGAATCAATTTTATATTCGTTCATTTTCGAGGGAGCTGTCTTTACCGTACCACTACTCTTTTTACTGTCCCCAGCAACTGTCTTTTTCTCTTCGGCAGCCTCTGCCTTCCGTTTGGCCTCAGCCTTACGACGAGCTTCCTCTTCTGCCCGCTTGCGGGCGTTCTCTATTTCAATCGCAATCAGCCGATCAATCTGTGCATTCAACTTGTTGGCAGAGCGACGTTTCGCCGAAATTTCAGACTGAATGCTCCGTTGTTTCTTCTGCAAAGAGGCAAGCAGCGTTTTACGTTCTTTCTCCTGCTCTTCCAATTTTAACCGTTCAGTCTCTCCCTGCTTCAACATCTCCTCTTTGGCATTTCTGCTGGCAAGCAATATTTGTTGCTTTTCTGCAACCTGTTTTTGCTTACGCTCCACCTGAATACCTTGTAAGCGCTGATAGTCAGCATACTCACGAACATACCGCAACCGCCGGTACATCTGGCTCAAGTTATCGGCAGAAAAAATAAACATCAGTTTTTCCTGTATCGACTTATTGCGATACATATACTTTACCGACTGCTCATACTTTTTCTTTTTATCTGCCAGTTCCCGCTGCAAAGCCTTCAGTTCCAGCTGCAGACGATCAACCTCTGCTTGTATGACCTTGACATCTTTTTCAATCGTCTCAATATATTTCTTGCGTTCATTAATCTGTCCAGATAGTAAAGCTAAATTATTCAGCTGGCTTTTCACGTCCTTCTTAGTCGACTGCAACAATGTTTCGGATGCGGAAATCTGCTTCTGCAACTCAGCATGCTGCTTTTCCAGTTCCCGAATCTTACGTGTGCTCTGCGCAAATCCTTGTGCACAAAACAGACAGACCAATAACAATCCAAGTAATTGTTTCATTGTTTCAGCAAAGTCTTTATCAGTTCCTGCAATTCAATCTGCTGATAACGGGACGAAATCTGTGTCCGTCCTTCCCAATCTCCACCTACCGACAAACGGGAAAACTTCATGTCAAACGTAAGAGGTTTACCCGTTCCTTCTACAGAAAGCAACATATGACTGGGAAACAAACGATTGTCCAACGTCGTAAAATCATCGTATTTCCAGTTAAGTGCATAAGGAGTATTCGAAACCCCAATACGACTTTCTTCCAGCAAGCCACGGTCGGCAGAAGTGCGGAAACAATAGGAAAGCCCTTTGGCTGGCTTTGCTTCCAGCAAGGCACATCCATTTTCCAGTGAAATACGGAAAGATTTTGCATCAGAAACATCCAGCTGCGCCTTCCCTGGAAGGAACAGCTCATTCAAGAACAGGGACTGAAGCACATTAAAACTCAGTTCTGTATTTGCCAGACGGCTAAGTTCCTCGAATGAAACCTTGACATAGCGCTTATTCAGACGGTCGACAGCCAACAACCCCTCGGGAGTAATTTCCAGACGAGCGACCTCGATACCCAGCAATGGAGCCACATACAACTGTATAGATTCTCCTCTTTTTAAGCGCAACGTAGCACTGACTTTTGTATCTTTCTGACCTTCCATGTTCAGAGTCAATGCCACTTTTCCACTAACAGCCTTCCACGAAGGCGAAAGTTCTATGACCTTCTCCATATACGCCTCCCCTGTCAGCCCTCCAATCATAGGCGTCTTTTCCAGTTTTCGGGTAGACGAACACGAAGCTACCAGTACAATAGCTACCAGCACATACAGATATCGTATTACCAATCTTATCATTCGGCTATATATTTCTTTTGAGCAATCTTTTGTTTCAAGCGTTTCTTTTCTTTTTCTGTAGGCGGAGTAGAACCATCTTCGGGAGTTTCATCCATCGCATCTGCTTTCTTCCAGTACTCCAAAGCCTTATCCTTTTCACCCAGCATGTAATAGATATCCCCGGCATGCTCCACTATGGTCCGGCTTTTATCTCCCTTATTACGCAAAGCCTGTTCAATATAGATACGTGCTTCGGTATATCTTCCCTTTTCGAACAAAATCCACGCATAGGTATCAAGGTAAGTTTCATTATCCGGTTCAGCCTTTACGGTACGATAACTCATTTCTTCTGCCTTATCCAAATCCTTCCGCTCAACAGAAAGGAAATAAGCATAATTATTCAGCGTACCGATATTATTAGGGTTATACACTAAAGAAGAATCATAAGCAGCATATGCCTCAGCATGCATTTCCTTCGAGTGATACAAATCACCCAATATAGCGTAGAAATCAGACACAACACCCTTATCACTCTTGTCATTTATCTGCTTTACTCCTTTGGTAAAGGCCTCCAGTGCCTCATCGGTTTCTCCTTTCTGATGATAGGCTATCCCCAGGTAATAATAGAATTCAAGCGACTCCGGATTGTACTCCAGCGCAGGCTTCGCTATTCGAATGACATCATCCAGATTATTGTCGCGTATAGCATAGCTCAGCAACTGAAGGCGTGCCGGCTTGTTCTCCGGATCGAGTTCCAATATCTGATGCAATACAGGAACCGCCTCTTTCTCCATTTTCTTTGTCAGCAGATATTGCGCACACAACATTGCCAGATCGGCATTCTGCTGCGGACGTTTCAGAATGTTCTGAAACAGAGAAATAACCTGCGTGCTATCCTTGGAGCCTTGCTCCGACTGAAGGATAAGCTGACGCATAATTTCCATCTTGGTATCCGACTGCACATCATCATTCAGTAAAATCGTATCAAGTTGCGCCTGATATAAACTATCTTGTCCAGTTTTCTGATAATAAGAAGCCATCGAGATCAAAGCCGGAGCATATCCAGGCTCTTCTTTCAAGATACGCTGATAAACGCCAAGTGCTTCCTGAGGCTTGTCGTTGTTCAGATAGACATCTCCCAATATTGTCTGGTAACGCATATCGTAAGGATATTCTTTAGACAAGCTTTCTATCTCCGTAAATGCTTTCTCCTGATCACCCAACAGCAAAAACATTCGGAATTTTTCCATACTAATCTGTTCGGACTTTCCATCCAATTCCTCCAGACGATTCAATGTATTGATAACCTGCTGATAACTTTTAGTCTGATTATACAAATCTATCAATGACATCAACGGCTCCAGACGTGAAGGAAACTGATCGGCCATATTTTCATAAACCGCAATTGCTTTAGGCACATCACGTTTCCGCTCATAGTAAGAAGCTAATGTCTGTTTATACCAGAAATTAGATTCATCAGAAGACACTGCCTGCTTTAAAGCCTGTTCTCCTTTTCTTTCCTGACCCAGATACATATAAAACTGCGAGAGTTCATACAAGGCAGCCCCCGATGCCGGATAAATATCCAGGCAATGCTGATACAACTCGTAAGCCGCATCGTAATCGCCTTTTTGCTTCATGCGTACAGCCTCGAGAAAATAATAGTCGTACTTCCGCCGCTGCTCAGGAGTAAGCGGGTCCTTTTGTACGACAACCTGCTGATGCTTCAACTTGGTCTGTTTGCCGGAAGTTCCGCAAGCAACCATAACCACCATCACACAGGCCGATATGATATAAATCAATTTTCGCATACCGATGATTTTTTTAATAAGCACGAACGATTCTCCGTTATTTCACTCCCGTATGTCCGAAGCCACCCGCTCCACGTTCAGTATCTTCCAGCACTTCCACTTCCTGCCATTCGGCCTGTTCGTAACGGGCTATCACCATCTGCGCAATGCGTTCCCCGTCTTCTATCACGAAATCTTCGGTAGAAAGGTTTACTACAATCACGCCTATCTCGCCACGATAATCGGCATCGATTGTACCCGGCGTATTCAGCAACGTTATTCCTTTTTTCAGAGCAAGCCCGCTTCGGGGGCGTATCTGTGCCTCAAATCCTTCGGGCAGGGCTATATATAATCCAGTAGGCACAAGACAACGCTGCAACGGTTTCAATACTATCGGTTCCTCCAGGTTCGCACGTAAATCCATCCCTGCCGAGCAGTTTGTTGCATACTGGGGCAATGCATGTTTCGACTTATTGATAATCTGTACTTTCATTTTACGGTTATTTTAATTGTGCGAAGTTAAACATTTCGGGGGACTTACTATTTATGTTTACCATTTTTTATAAAAACAAATCTTTTATCAGACAAAATCTCCCCTTTTTCCCACTAGGCTGTCAGTTTTTCCAGCGATTTTACCTAAGTTTGCAAAAAACTGTAACCAACCATGAACTGGAAACAACTCATATCGAACAAGCGTTTCGGACTGGAAGCTCTGCATGAAGTCAGGAAAGAAGACAGAACCGAGTTTCAGCGCGACTACGACCGCCTGATTTTCTCCGCACCTTTCCGCCGCTTGCAGAATAAAACCCAGGTTTTTCCGTTGCCCGGAAGCATCTTCGTCCACAATCGTCTGACACACAGTCTGGAGGTTTCCTGTGTAGGACGTTCACTGGGAAATGATGTCGCCATACGCCTTTTACAAAAGCATCCGGAACTGTCGGATTCCCACCTGTCGGAAATCGGAGCCATTGTTTCGGCTGCCTGTCTGGCACACGATTTGGGCAATCCCCCTTTCGGACATTCAGGCGAAAAAGCCATCGGTACCTATTTCTCCGAAGGTAAAGGACTTGCCTTGAAGCCACTGTTATCGGAAGCCGAATGGGAAGACCTGATTCACTTTGAAGGAAATGCCAATGCTTTCCGCCTGCTGACTCATCAATTTCAGGGAAGACGACCGGGGGGATTCGTCATGACATATGCTACCCTCGCTTCTATTGTCAAATATCCGTATTCCTCACAGCTGGCGGGAAAGAAACAGAAGTTCGGTTTTTTTCAAAGTGAGGAAGCCGACTACAAACGGATTGCAGACGAATTGGGCATTATCAGACTGAGTAAAGAAAACGAGCCTGCACGCTACGCACGCCACCCGCTGGTTTACCTGGTAGAAGCCGCCGACGACATCTGCTACCAGATGATGGATATAGAAGATGCCCATAAACTGAAAATACTGACCACACAAGAGACCAAGGAACTGTACTTTCAGTTTTTTACGGAAGCCCGCAAGAAGCGTATTCACGAAATATGCCAGCTGGTTACAGATACCAATGAACAGATAGCTTATCTGCGCACATCTGCCATAGGCGTGCTGATACAAGCATGTACGCAAGTCTTTGTAGACAATGAAGAACAGATTCTTTCCGGTACCTTCGAGGGGCCGCTCATCAAGCACATGGACGAACCGATACGGAAAGCATACGCAAACTGTTCAAAGACGGCCTTCGCCAAAATCTACTGTTCGAAGGATGTCCTCGATATAGAACTTGCCGGTTACCAGGTCATCACCACCTTGATCGACCTGATGATAGAAGCTGTGCGGTACCCCGACAAGGCTTATTCCAAGCTGCTCATCAACCGTGTATCGAAACAATACGAGGTACATGCCCCTACCCTGTACGGAAAAATACAAGCTGTACTCGATTACATATCGGGCATGACCGATGTATATGCGCTCGATTTATACCGCAAGATAAACGGAAACAGCCTGCCAGCTGTTTAAAACCGCCCGTAAAAACGTCCTTATACAAACAAAGCCAGCTCCATGCCTTACTTCCTTTCGGAACAAACGCACAGAGCTGGCTTTTTAAATTTTATTCGTTTATATCAATGTGAACTTTTTGAAACCACCGGATTAGCTCCCGAAGTAATCTGAAGTGCTTCCGGATGTTCCTTGATATAGGATTCAATGTGACGGATACGCTTCTCTTCCAGAATCTCATCCACGGCAATCAGGATACCAGTTTCCTCCACATCACCAAAACCGTCGTTGATGGCTGTGCCAAACATACGCATGGTAGGCGACAAACTCATGTAAGCATTTACCAAAGGAGGAATGTTATAGCCCAATTTACGAACTTCTGAATTCAAGACTTTATAATCTTCCTTGAACGTATCGTAGCAGAACAGTTTCTCCAAAACAGCTGGATCTGTTTCAATTTCCAACGGAATCATCGGAGTAATCAAGCCATCCTTGTCAGAAAAATGCTTCTTCAGAAAGAAGAGAATCATATCACGTCCAAAGCGGTTGTAGCTGGGGTACATCGTCATCTTGCCAAAGAAATATTTTACATTCGACTTGATAACCGTCAAGGCACCCAGTCCGTCCCACAAATTATCGAGAGCAAAAAGCCCTTTCGATCCTGCCCGGGTAGACTGATACTCCAGTGTTACAAACGAGCGTCCTAATTCGATGGTAGTAGGAAGATATTCCTTCAGAAATTTTTCTGAAAAATTAAACATGTGAGCGGTTGCCAGCACAGGCTTTCCTTCCTTGTCAAATTCAACTTCATCACCCAAAATATATCGATAGCCTCCCAGAATTTCTTCTGCATCTGGGTTCCATACAATCAATTGTTGGTAAGGATTTTCCATCAAGTCATACTCGTCCAAGTCTAACGCCTTCCCCGTACCACCTCCGGCAGCACGGAAAGCTATCTCACGCAAACGGCCTATCTCCTTCAAAACATTAGGAGCATTCTTCCAGTTTACTATATAGATTTCGTTATGGCTTTTATTAGTCGATCTTAATCGCCTTTCAGCAGTAAGTTCCGACTTAAGCAACTCTCTATCAACAGGTGCAATAATTTCTTCCATATATGTAATAAAATCTTCCTAAATTATAGTTTATAGACCAAATCTCTGACGTATTCGGCCCACTCGGCCGGAGATTTGGACTTGTCGAATGTATGCCATGGTATAGGCTTTCCAATCGTCACCCGAAATGTTTTATGCCGGTTCTTAAACATCTCGTCTGCCAGATACAGCATGGCGATATTGAACTTTATACCAAAAAACTTACAGGCATTGGCAAGATTGTAGAAAAAATTAGAATTCCGGCCTTCAAAATGTATAGGCACAACATAGCGCTGGGTTTCAACACTCTTGGTAATGAACGTTTTTTTCCATGCCAGGTCCTTTATAACACCATGCTGACGACGGGAGCATATCCCGGCGGGAAACATAATGATGTGGCTGTCGGAACGGAATCCCTCTTCCACCATGCGAGGAAAATCACGCGACTGCGATCCGGTCTTGTTGATAGGAATACAGAGCGGAGCCAGACCATGCAGATTCATCAGCAAATCGTTGACCAGATACTTGATGCGTCCGTTATAATGTGTACCCAGCAAATACCCCAGTGCAACACCGTCCTGTCCACCCAGCGGATGGTTCGATACAAATGTGCAAAGTCCGTCTTCCGGTAAATTCTCCAGTCCGTGCACATCCAGCTTTGCATCCAGAAAGTCCATGCATGCAGCCAGAAAATCCACTCCGCTTTTATCCCTTACACTTTTCAGGAAAGCGTTTATCTCTTCCTGATGCACGATATGTTTCAGGTAAGAAACAAAAAAACGAGGAATCCGTCTGGCTTTTTTTCCAGCCTTTTCTTTCAAGATTTTATCAATATCTATTAAAAAAATCGAATCACTAGCCATTATTTCATTCTCACATTTCTTTGCAAATGTAATCTATCTTTCGGAATGTTGCTCATTTATATCGAAAAAATGTAACATGGAAACCTGAAAAAAAGGACACAACGAATTAAAATGTAACATAATTGCACAATACTGCAATCGGATGTGCACATTTTTTCTTTTCTCCGGCAGATTTATTACAAAGGAGCATTTGTCACAAAGTCAATGTCTTGACGTTCCTGTTGAAATTTGTACAAATTCTAATTTTTTTTGTACAAATTTTCTCAAAACGTCGAGACGTTTTTTCCCCAAATACGCCGACGTTTTTCAATATCGTCTCGGTATTTCACAACAACGTCCTTACCTGTTGATAACTTCCTTAAATATTTTCATTCAACTATACCCTCTAATTGTTGAGAAATATGTAATTTTACCAGCTCAATATATATAAGGTGTAAAACCGATTAAAGCAACAGCATTATAATGAACGAAACAGAACAGATTTATCATATACCGGTACTGCTGAACGAAAGTATCGACGGCATGAACCTTCATCCGGCAGGCATTTATGTAGACATGACGTTTGGAGGAGGAGGACACTCTAAAGAAATCCTGCGACGCATGGATGCCGACAGCCACCTGTACAGCTTCGACCAGGATGAAGATGCCGAAAAGAACATTGTCGACGACTCGCGGTTCACTTTCGTACGAAGCAACTTCCGCTACCTTCATAATTTCCTCCGCTACTACGGAGTGGAGGAAGTAGATGCCATACTTGCCGACTTAGGTGTATCATCGCATCACTTCGACGACTCGGAACGTGGTTTTTCCTTCCGTTTCGACGGTAATCTTGACATGCGCATGAACAAGCGTGCAGGAATGACAGCTGCCGACATCGTAAACACTTACGAGGAAGAACGGCTGGCAAATGTATTCTACTTGTACGGAGAACTGAAAAACAGCCGCAAGCTGGCTTCTGTTCTAGTTAAGGCACGCGCTCAGAAGCAGTTCGTCACCATCGGTGACTTTCTGGAAGTGGTAAAGCCATTGTTCGGCAGAGAACGCGAAAAGAAAGAACTCGCCAAGGTCTTTCAGGCACTGCGCATAGAGGTAAACCAGGAAATGGAAGCGCTGAAGGAAATGCTTTATGCAGCAACCGAAGCACTGAAGCCGGGAGGACGACTGGTTATCATTACATACCATTCGCTGGAAGACCGTATCGTGAAGAACCTTATCAAGACGGGCAATGTAGAGGGTAAGATAGAACAGGATTTTTATGGAAACGTACAAAGCCCTTTCCGTGCAGTGAACAACAAGGTGATTGTCCCTTCGGACGAAGAAATAGCCCGGAACCCACGTTCTAGAAGTGCCAAATTACGAATAGCAGAAAAGAAATAGTTTAACATCATGGAACAGCAAGATACAACATCACAACAACAAGACTCTTCACATATTACGCTGAAGAGTATTCTGGGAGGGGATATTTTAGCCCACGACTTCTTGAGAAGGCAGGCTAACCTCCTTATTCTGATTGTCATTCTGACTATCTTGTACATTGACAACCGCTATTCCAGCCAGCAAGAATTAATTGAAATAGACAGGCTAAAAAAAGAGCTGACAGACATCAAATACGATGCGCTGACCATTTCCTCTGAGCTGACGGAACGAAGTCGCCAGTCGCATATAGAAGAATATATAGCAACCGAGGGTACCCCGCTACAAACAGCGACAACTCCTCCATACCTGATTAAAAAAGAAGACGAAAAGAAATGATACCCGGACTGAAAAATATCATGCTACGTTACACGTTTATCGTAGTAATTATGTTTGTATTGGCTGTACTGATTATAGTCAAAGCGGGATTTATCATGTTTGCCGAACGACAATACTGGAAAGATGTTGCCGACCGTTTTGTGAAAGAAAACGTAGTTGTGCTTCCTACTCGCGGAAACATCATTTCTTCCGATGGGAAACTGATGGCAAGCAGTCTGCCCGAATACCGCATCTACATGGATTTCCGTGCCGGAGGTGAGGAAAAAGACACCATGCTGATGAACCATCTGGCCGAAATAAGTCAGGGGCTCCATGAGATTTTTCCGGACAAGAGTGCACAAGAATTCCGCAAGCATTTGTTAAAGGGACGCCGTTCTAAAAGCCGTCACTACCTGATTTACCCTAAACGGATTTCATACATTGAGTATAAGGAAGTGAAACGCCTGCCTGTATTCGAACTAAGCCCGAATAGAGGTGGCCTGCACGTGGAAACGTTCAACCAGCGTAAGAAGCCTTTCGGATCACTGGCTATGCGTACATTAGGAGATATGTACCCTGATATGACACAAGGAGCCAAAAATGGTCTGGAACTGACTTATGATTCTATCTTAAGGGGACAGAATGGTATCACTCACCGCCAGAAGGTGATGAACAAATACCTGAACATCATAGACAAACCTGCCGTAGATGGTTGCGACATCATCACGACGATCGATGTCGACATGCAGGATATTGCAGAAAAAGCACTGGTCGACCAGTTGAAAACTCTGGAAGCGATATCGGGTGTGGCTGTCGTAATGGAAGTAAAAACTGGTGAGGTGAAAGCGAATGTAAATATGACGCGTGCCAGCGACGGCAACTATTATGAGATGCGAAACGCCGCCGTAAGCAACCTGATGGAACCAGGTTCTACTTTCAAGACTGCCTCTATCATGGTAGCCATGGAGGACAAATATATTACTCCCGACTATGAGGTGGATACCGGCAACGGAATGGTCAACATGTACGGTAGCTGGATGAAGGACTGGAACTGGTACAAAGGTGGCTATGGGAAAATAGATGTAACCAAGATTCTGGAGGTTTCGTCGAATGTAGGTGTATCAACCATCATCGATAAGTTCTACAAGAATAATCCGCAAAAATTCGTCGACGGACTGAAACGAATGAGTATCGATACTCCGTTGCATCTAGGCTTCGTAGGAGAAGCCAGTCCGCGTATACTCGGACCGAAGGAACGGTATTTTGCCAAGACGACCTTGCCCTGGATGAGTATCGGTTACGAAACGATGATTCCTCCTATTTATATTCTGAACTTCTACAATGCCATCGCTAACGACGGAGTGATGATCAAACCAAAGTTTGTAAAGGCCATCGCCAAGGACGGAGAAATACTGGAGGAAATCCCGACAGAGGTTGTCAATCCGAAAATCTGTTCGGATACGACGCTTACCATGATCCGTACCATCTTGCGCAAAGTGGTATCGGAAGGTCTTGCCAAACCGGCAGGAAGCAAGCAGTTTAATGTATCAGGTAAGACAGGTACAGCCCAGATTTCTCAGGGTAAAGCCGGATACAAATCTGGAGGTGTAAGTTATCTGGTTAGTTTCTGTGGATACTTCCCTTCGGAAGCTCCGAAATACAGCTGCATCGTATCAATACAGATTCCGCACGGACCGGCATCGGGAGGTTTACAGGCAGGAAGCGTATTCAGCCGCATAGCCGAACGTATCTATGCCAAACACCTGTACCGCGACCTGGCTCATGCCAAAGATTCGACGGCAGTACTGATACCAGACGTAAAGAATGGAGATATCAAGGAGTCGGCATACGTCCTGCGCACCCTGAATATACCGGGGAACAGCAATACAGTTGTTCCTTATTCTACGGAACCGTTATGGGGCAAAGCGCAATGTACGCACAGCTATGCCGACCTGAAAATAAGCAAGCCAAGCAAGCATCAGATACCGAATGTACTGAACATGGGAGCAAAAGATGCGGTTTACTTACTGGAAAGCTACGGACTGAAGGTACGACTTATGGGACTGGGCAAGGTTAAGGCCCAAAGTATTCCGGCAGGTTCTCCGGTTCGTAAAGGACAAACAATTACATTAACATTGAAGCATTAGAAATAACATAAAAACATGAAACTGGAAAATATCATTAAATCCGTCAATGTCTGCGAAACCAAAGGTACGGTAGACAAAGAAATCAAAGGTATTCAGATGGACTCTCGTCTGGTAGAAGCCGGACATTTGTTTGTTGCCGTAAAGGGAACTCAGACCGACGGACATGCTTATATAGCAAAAGCTATCGAGAAAGGAGCTACTGCCATTGTGTGTGAAACACTGCCCGAAGAATTGAACGAGAACGTTACTTACGTTACTGTTGCCGATACGAAAGATGCTGTAGGCAAGCTGGCAACTACTTTCTATGGCAACCCGACATCGAAACTCGACCTGGTGGGCGTAACCGGAACGAATGGGAAAACGACTATCGCCACCTTATTATATAATATGTTCCGCAAATTCGGATATAAGGTAGGTTTGTTGTCCACCGTTTGCAACTATATTGATGGTGAAGCCATCCCGACTGATCATACTACTCCCGACCCGATTACGTTGAACCGACTGCTGGGACGTATGGCAGACGAAGGTTGTAAATATGCGTTTATGGAAGTCAGTTCGCATTCTATCGCACAGAAACGTATCGGAGGATTGAAATTCGTAGGAGGTATCTTCACCAATATCACACGCGACCACCTGGATTATCACAAGACTTTCGAGAATTACCTGAAAGCTAAAAAGGCATTCTTCGACGGGCTGCCCAAGACAGCCTTTGCACTGACGAACCTGGATGATAAAAATGGCAGTGTCATGGTACAAAACACCAAGGCGAAGGTTGCCACTTATTCCCTGCGCACACTCTGCGACTTCAAGGGAAAGGTACTGGAAGACGGATTCGAAGGTATGCTGATGGACATAAACAATCGTGAAGTCAACGTACAGTTTATCGGACGTTTCAACGCATCGAACCTGCTGGCTGTATATGGAGCTGCGTGTCTGCTGGGCAAGCAGCCTGAAGATGTATTGCTTATACTGAGTACTCTCCGTCCGGTTGCCGGACGCTTTGATGCCTTGCGCTCCAAGAGAGGCTATACGGCTATAGTCGATTACGCTCATACCCCCGATGCATTGGTCAATGTTCTGAACGCCATCCACGAAGTATTGAAAGGCCGGGGACGAGTTATCACGGTAGTTGGTGCCGGTGGTAACCGCGATAAAGGCAAACGTCCGTTGATGGCTCAGGAATCAGTCAAGCAAAGTGACCGCGTTATCATCACATCCGATAACCCTCGTTTTGAAGAACCTCAGGACATTATCAACGATATGCTGGCAGGGCTGACAAAAGAGGACATGACAAAGGTTCTCTCCATCGCCGACCGTAAGGAAGCTATACGTACGGCTTGCATGCTGGCACAGGCAGGCGACGTAATTCTGGTTGCTGGAAAAGGGCATGAAAATTATCAGGAAATAAAAGGTGTAAAACACCATTTCGATGACAAGGAGGTATTAACAGAAATTTTTGCTAACGAATAACAGGAATACGACATGTTATATTATTTATTCAAATACTTGGAACAGCTTGACTTTCCGGGAGCGCGTATGTTCGGCTATGTTTCGTTCCGCTCGCTCATGGCTATCATTCTGTCTTTACTTATATCAGCCATATTCGGAGAGTATTTCATCAAGCTGCTCAAGAAAAAACAAATTACGGAAACACAGCGTGATGCTTCAATCGATCCGTTTAATGTAAATAAGGTAGGAGTCCCTACGATGGGGGGAATCATCATCATCGTTGCGGTACTCATCCCCTGCCTCCTGCTGGGTAAGCTGAACAATATCTATATGATACTGATGCTGATTACTACGGTATGGCTGGGCAGTCTGGGATTTGCCGACGACTATATCAAAGTCTTTCGCAAGGATAAGGAAGGACTGCATGGCAAGTTTAAGATTATCGGACAGGTAGGATTGGGATTGATCGTCGGCCTGACTCTTTATCTCAGCCCGAACGTAGTTATCCGTGAGAACGTGGAGATTCAGAAAGACGGCCATGTGGTAGATGTGGTGCACAAAAGTCAGGATGAGAAATCAACCAAAACCACTATTCCCTTCCTCAAAAACAACAACCTGGATTATGCCGATTTTGTAGGATTTCTGGGAGAACATGCGCAAACAGCCGGCTGGATTGTCTTTGTACTGGTAACAATCTTTGTGGTAACTGCGGTTTCAAACGGTGCCAACCTGAACGATGGAATGGATGGCATGGCGGCCGGAAACTCAGCTATCATCGGAGTCACCCTAGGAATACTGGCATATGTATCCAGTCATATAGAGTATGCCAGCTACCTGAATATCATGTATATTCCGGGGAGTGAGGAACTGGTAATCTTTATCTGTGCCCTCATCGGAGCCCTGATTGGTTTTCTTTGGTACAACGCCTTCCCCGCACAGGTTTTCATGGGCGATACAGGTAGTCTGACCATTGGAGGTATCATTGCAGTATTTGCAATTATCATACATAAAGAGTTGTTGATTCCTATATTATGCGGAGTATTCCTTGTAGAAAACCTGTCGGTTATCCTTCAGGTAAGATACTTTAGAAGCGGCAAGAAGAAAGGGCTCAAGCGCCGTATCTTCAAGCGTACGCCGATACACGATCACTTCCGTACAACCCTGTCACAGCTTGACCCGAATTGTACGTACCTGATTACTTCTCCAACGAGTGTGTTCCATGAATCGAAGATAACCGTCCGGTTCTGGATTGTCACTATCGTATTAGCAGCAATAACAATTATAACTTTAAAGATAAGATAACACATCATGGCAAAAAGAATTGTCATTTTAGGAGCTGGCGAAAGCGGTGCGGGAGCAGCCGTGCTGGCACAGAAAAAAGGTTTCGACACCTTTGTTTCTGACATGTCTTTGATAAAAGACAAATACAAGAACATGTTGAACGAAAGAGGTATTCAGTGGGAAGAAGGACATCACACTGAAGAGCTGATTCTGAACGCAGACGAGGTTATCAAGAGTCCGGGTATACCAAACGATGCCCCATTGATTCTGAAACTGAAGGAACAGGGAACCCCTATTATTTCAGAAATTGAATTTGCCGGACGATATACCAATGCCAAGATGATTTGTATCACCGGAAGCAACGGAAAGACGACGACTACTTCTCTTATTTATCATATCTTTAAGAAAGCGGGGTTGAATGTCGGACTGGCTGGAAACATCGGACAAAGCCTGGCTTATCAGGTGGCAGAATGCAACTACGATTATTACGTCATCGAGCTAAGCAGCTTCCAGTTGGATAACATGTATAAGTTCCATGCCAACATTGCTGTCTTAATGAACATCACTCCTGACCATCTGGATCGTTACGATTACAAGATGCAGAACTATGTGGATGCTAAATTCCGCATCATACAGAACCAGACAGACAACGATGCTTTTATCTTCTGGAATGATGATCCTGTCATCCAAAAGGAATTGCATAAATATGGAATACACGGACGCTACTATCCTTTTGCCGAAAAGAAGGAAGAAGGACTGGCTGCTTTCGTAGAACAGAATAAAGTATACTTCACCAAGCCGATTGAATTCAACATGGAGCAGGAAGAACTTGCGCTGACAGGTACACACAACCTGTTCAACTCAATGGCTGCCGGTATCTCTGCCAACATCGCAGGTATCCGCAAGGAATGCATCCGTGAAGCACTGAGCGACTTCAAGGGAGTAGAACATCGTCTAGAAAAAGTTACCCGCGTGCGTGGTGTGGATTACATCAACGACTCAAAAGCAACCAATGTGAACTCTTGCTGGTATGCATTGAGCAGCATGAAGACCAAAACGGTCCTGATTCTGGGCGGTAAGGATAAAGGGAACGATTACAACGAGATAGCAGGACTGGTAAAAGAAAAATGCTCCGGTCTGATATTTCTGGGTCTCCACAACGAAAAGCTTCATGCCTTTTTCGACGGATTCGGCTTACCTATCGCCGATGTACAGAGTATGAAAGATGCAGTAGATGCTGCTTACCATATGGCTAAGAAAGGAGAAACTGTACTTCTCAGCCCATGTTGTGCCAGCTTCGACTTATTCAAGAGTTACGAAGACCGTGGTGAACAGTTTAAAGAGTGTGTGAGAAACTTATAATAAAAATATCCTGGAAAAATGGATTTGCTAAAAAATTTATTCAAAGGTGACAAAGTAATCTGGATAATATTTCTATTGCTTTGCCTTGTTTCTATTATTGAAGTATTCAGTGCTTCCAGTACGCTGACTTATAAAAGCGGAGATCACTGGAAGCCTATCACCATGCACATGATATTGACGGCGGTAGGAGTTGTTGTAGTACTCATTGCACACAATATTCCTTGTCGCTGGTTTAAAACATTCATCGTATTGTTGCCCTTATCGTGGCTAATGCTGATAGCAGTATTTATAATAGGAGCACTAACCAATGGTGCAAAGCGCTGGATTGATTTAGGAATCATCCAGTTTCAGCCTTCTGAAGTTGCCAAAATGGCAACGATTATTACCGTTGCGTTCATTTTGTCAAAAATGCAAGAAGAAAAGCAAGCAAATCCAAAAGCATTTAAATACATTCTGTGGGTTACATGCATCACCTGCGGACTTATTGTAACAGAAAACCTTTCGACCGCAGTCCTGCTGGCCGGGAGTGTCTTTCTGATGATGTATGTGGGCAGAGTACCTCTCAGACAATTGGGTATGCTTGCTGGTATCTGTTGTGGTGCCCTTATCTTCGCAATGGCCACAATCAAATATGTCCCCTCAGAAACCTGGGACAAGATAGGATTGCACCGTATGGTTACTTGGCAAAGTCGTCTGGACAATCACTTCGATACTTCCACCGTTCCGCCAGAAAAGTTCGATATCGATGCGGACGGACAGATAGCTCATGCCAACATCGCGATAGCAACCAGTAATATTCTGGGGAAAGGACCAGGGAACAGTGTACAACGTGACTTCCTGTCGCAGGCTTTTTCCGATTTCATTTATGCCATAATTATCGAAGAACTGGGATTGATAGGAGGAGGTATCGTAGCCTTTCTCTATATATGGTTGCTGATGAGAATCGGAAAAATTGCACGCAATTGCGACAAATCCTATTATTCGTTTCTGGTAATGGGTATAGGTCTGCTGCTGGTTACTCAGGCTATGTTCAACATGCTGGTAGCTGTTGGTATCATGCCGGTTACAGGTCAGCCGCTTCCATTCATCAGCAAGGGAGGGACAGCAACGCTTGTCAACTGCGCTTACATCGGCATCATACTTAGTATCAGCCGCCATGTGAACGAACTGAAAAAGCAACAAGAGCAGGCAGAAGCCGAAAAACAGCAGCAAATACAAGACGCAGCCGTAGCTTTACTGCAAAGTGCTGCGACCCTTGCCAAAGAACAGACGAACAACGGACCAGAAGCTACAGACAAGTCCCAAATACATGAATAATCTGGGCGCTGTTTTTCAGCTTTTTTACAGCTAAATAAAATAGAATTAGAATAATTATTTTTACAAGTTTATTCCTAACTTTGCAGGAAAATATAAAATTATGAAGGATAATTTGAGGATTATAATCAGCGGAGGAGGAACGGGTGGTCATATTTTTCCGGCTGTTTCTATCGCCAATGCAATCAAGGAACAGCATCCCGACACCGAAATTCTGTTTGTTGGTGCAGAAGGGCGCATGGAAATGCAGCGCGTTCCAGCCGCAGGATATAAAATAATAGGCTTGCCCGTTGCCGGATTCGACAGAAAGAACTTACTGAAGAATGTGAGCGTACTTGTAAAGCTACTGCGCAGCCAGCTAAAGGCACGTCAAATTATCAAGGAATTCAAGCCGCATGCAGCAGTGGGAGTTGGCGGATATGCCAGCGGTCCTACCTTGAAAATGGCTGGAATGATGGGCATTCCTACACTTATACAAGAGCAGAATTCATACGCCGGAGTAACCAATAAGTTGCTTGCCAAGAAGGCGTGCAAAATATGTGTCGCCTACGAAGGCATGGAACGTTTCTTCGATAAAGAGAAAATTATCCTCACAGGTAATCCTGTCCGCCAGGGACTGCTGAATCACACCATCAGTCGTGAAGAAGCCATCCGGTCGTTCGGACTAGATTCACAGAAGAAAACCATCTTGATTATCGGAGGAAGTCTGGGAGCCCGTACTATCAACAACTGTGTCATGCAGGGATTGGAAAAGATAAAGAATTCAGGTGTACAGTTTATCTGGCAGACGGGTAAATTCTATATCAATGAAGCAAAAGCTTGTGTGGCTCAGGCTGGGAACCTCCCCATGCTATATACCACCGACTTTATTTCTGATATGGCCGCTGCATATAGTGCTGCCGATCTGGTTATCAGCCGTGCCGGAGCTGGATCCATCTCAGAATTCTGTCTGCTGCAAAAGCCAGTTATTCTGGTACCCTCTCCGAATGTTGCGGAAGACCATCAGACAAAAAATGCACTGGCTTTAGTCAACAAGGAAGCTGCTTTATATGTTAAAGATTCAGAGGCGACACAAAAGTTGCTCGATCTTGCCATTGCAACAGTAGGACAAGCTGATACATTAACCAAATTAAGTACAAACATCGCTAAGCTGGCTTTTAAAGACTCTGCAAACGTTATAGCGAACGAAGTCTATAAACTGGCTGTCAATTATAAAAAAGAACATGAACGTTAATACATTGAAAGCTGTTTATTTTATCGGAGCAGGAGGTATAGGAATGAGTGCTCTGGTTCGTTACTTTTTGTCGAAAGGGAAAAAGGTAGGTGGCTACGACCGTACTCCAAGCGAGCTGACCGAGAAACTGATTGAAGAGGGGGCAGCTATTCATTACGAAGAAAACGTTTCACTCATCCCGACAGATTTTCTGAATCCGGAAACGACACTGATTGTTTATACACCAGCCATTCCGGCTGAGCATAAAGAACTCGTTTACTTCCGTGAACATGGATTCGAAATCCAGAAACGTGCCCAGGTTTTGGGTATGCTTACCCGTACGGAAAAAGGACTTTGCGTAGCGGGAACTCATGGAAAGACAACTACCTCTACCATGACTGCTTACCTGCTGGATCATTCTCACGTAGGATGCAATGCCTTTCTGGGAGGTATTTCCAAAAACTATGGTACCAATTTGCTATTATCCGAGAAAAGTGAATATGTCGTTATAGAGGCCGATGAATTCGACCGTTCTTTCCACTGGCTGACTCCGTATGCAACAGTCATCACGGCTACCGATTCCGATCATTTGGACATCTATGGAACTCATGAAGCCTATGTGGAAAGTTTCCGGAAATATACTTTCCTGATACGTCCGGAGGGCTTTCTTATCATGAAAAAAGGAATAGACCTGGTTCCTGACGTACAGTCGGGAGTGACTGTATACACTTATTCTACAAAAGAAGGCGATTTTCATGCAGAGAACATACGGATAGGAAACGGAGAGATCTTCTTCGATTTTATCTCCCCACTGGGAAACATCAAAGATATCCAGTTAGGAGTACCTGTGTATGTCAACATCGAAAATGGAATAGCGGCTATGGCTCTGGCACAAATAGGCGGAGCTACTCCCGAAGAGATAAAACAGGCTATGCCCGGATTCAAAGGCGTAGACCGACGCTTCGACTTCAAGCTGAAGAATGATCATATCGCATTCATGAGCGACTATGCACATCATCCGGCTGAAATCAAGCAGAGCATTTCTTCTGTACGCATGCTTTATCCGGACAAAAAGATTACGGCTATTTTCCAACCTCACCTGTACACACGTACTCGCGACTTCTACAAAGATTTTGCAGACAGCCTGTCATTGCTCGACGAGGTTATCTTGCTTGACATTTATCCAGCCCGCGAACAACCGATTGAGGGTGTAACCAGCAAGCTTATATATGATAACTTACGCCCGGGTATCGAGAAAAGCATGTGTTCCAAGGAAGAGCTGATGGATGTCTTGAAACATAAGAAAATAGAAGTTCTCATTACATTGGGAGCCGGTGATATAGAAAATTATGTTCCACAAATATACGAATTACTGAAAGACAAATGATGAAACGAATTCTCATACTCTGTGCTTTAGCATTGGCAGCAGCTTATCTTGTACTGGCTGTTACCACATTCAACAGCAAGCCTGATGACAGGGTTTGCAAGGGTATGGAATTGACTGTCAAAGATAGCGTCGACTATGGTTTCGTCACTCAAAAGGAGGTTACAAATATTCTGAAAAGGAAAAAGATATATCCCGAAGGGAAAGAACTGGTAAATATCAATGTCCGCCAGTTGGAAAAAGCCCTTTCAAATCATCCTTTCATTGAGCATGCAGAATGTTACCTGACTTCCGGTGGAAAGGTAGCCATTGATATTTATCAACGAGTACCTGTCATGCGAGTGATGAGCAGCAACGGTGACGATTACTATCTGGACAATGCCGGGAAGATAATGAATGCTCCAGGCAAATCAGTACATGTAGTCGTAGCAACTGGATTCATCGACCGCAAGTTTGCCCAAAACGAATTATATCCATTAGGCAAATTCTTGCAGGGAGATAAGTTCTGGGAGTCACAGATAGAACAGATAAACGTAACTCCCAAACAAGAGCTGGAATTAGTTCCCCGAGTAGGCGATCACATACTCTTTTTGGGAAAACCAGGCGATTATAAAGAAAAATTCAGTAAATTGCAAACATTCTACAAAAGCGCGCTGAACCGGGTAGGATGGAACAAGTACGAACGGATCAGCATAGAATTTAACAATCAGATTATTTGTACCAAAAAGGAGAAGTAAGATATGGCAGCAACAGACTTTATAGCAGCAATAGAACTGGGATCAGCAAAAATAACAGGCATTGCAGGAAAGAAGAATGCAGACGGAAGCATTCAGGTTCTCGCTTATGCCAGTGAACGTTCATCCGATTGTATCAAGAAAGGAACTATCTACAATCTGGATAAAACGACTCAGTGCCTCACCGCAGTTATCAGCCAACTGGAAGAGACATTACATGCATCCATCAAGAAGGTGTATGTAGGAATCGGAGGACAGTCGGTAAGAAGTATTCGGAATACAGAAACAAAACAACTGACGGAAGAAACCAAAATATCCCAGGCCCTGATTGATGCCATGATGGAAAATAACCGGGACATTGCCCTAATGGATCAGGAGATTCTGGCTGTCGAACCTCAGGAATATAAAATCGGGAACAATCAGCTTACAACCGAACCTGTTGGCATCCAGACAGACCGCATAGAAGGGAACTTTCTGAATATCATAGGCCGCAACTCCTTGAAGAGCAATATCCGCCAATGTTTCCGCCAGGCTGGATACGAAGTAGCCGAATACTTGCTTTCTCCACTGGCTACAGCCAATGCAGTACTGACCGGAAGCGAGAAACGCTCCGGATGTGCACTCGTTGATTTTGGTGCAGATACCACAACCGTATCGGTATACAAGAACAATATGCTGCGCCACCTTGCCGTCATTCCATTGGGAAGCAACAATATCACCAAGGATATTTGCAGTCTCCAAATCGAAGAGGAAGATGCCGAACAACTGAAACTGCATTATGCCAGTGCCTACACAGAGCCGACTGACAACGATGACGAGTTGAGCAAAGAATATAGCATCGATGGGAAATGTACCATCCGCGCCCATAAACTGGAGGATATCGTCGAGGCCCGAGTAAAAGAGATTCTGGAAAATGTATGGAACCAGATTATCTTATCCGAATACAGCGACAAGTTACTTGCCGGAATCATCCTGACAGGAGGAGCATCAAAACTGCCTAACCTAGATAAGGCTCTCTTTAATATCACTAAAATAGAGAAAATACGTATTGCCCAAAGCGGTAACGTTGAGCTGAGAGGTGATATTACCATTCCGCAAGATGGCAGCAGCAACACCTTGATCGGGCTCTTAGCTACGGGTAAAGACAACTGTTGTAAAATTGATCCCCGCAAAGGTCATCAACTGGACTTTATCGATGACTTGCAGAAGAAAGAAGAAGAAGCTCGCCTGAAAGCAGAGGCAGAACGTAAGGCTGCCGAAGAGAAGGCTGCAAAAGAAGCAGAAGCAGAAAGACTTCGCCAATTGGAAGAAGCCAAGGCACGTCAGGAACAAGAACGTGCACAAAAGCGCTTGCACGACTGCGAAACTCTGATTACGGAAGCAACCCGCCAGATGAACCGCAAAAAGTACAAAGATGCACTGGCGAAACTGGAACAGGCACGTAGCCTGAATGTGCAGGAAAAGGAAGAAGAAATTGTATCCCTGACTGCCGAAATAGAGAAACTAAAAGAAGACAACCCGTTCAAACGACTGATAAATGCACTCAAGAACGGAGCCGACGAGATGATGAAAGATTAATATTCACCGCATAAAGAAAAGGAAGAATTATGTCTGACGAAAAAATTATGCCATTCGATTTCCAAAGTGGAACACCGAGTATCATTAAAGTTATCGGTGTAGGCGGTGGCGGCGGTAACGCAGTCAACCACATGTACAGAGAAGGTATCCACGACGTTACATTCGTGGTTTGCAATACAGATAATCAGGCACTCGATGAATCGCCTGTACCTATTAAACTTCAGTTGGGACACGAAGGTCTGGGAGCGGGAAACCGTCCGGAACGTGCACGCGATGCAGCCAACGAAAGTCTGGAAGATATCAAGCAAATGCTGAACGACGGCTGTAAGATGGCCTTCATCACTGCCGGTATGGGAGGAGGCACCGGAACCGGAGCCGCACCTATCATCGCGAAGACAGCAAAAGACATGGGTATACTTACAGTCGGCATTGTCACAATACCGTTCCTGTTCGAAGGAAACCGTAAGATAGACCAGGCGCTCGACGGTGTAGAAGAAATGAGCAAGCACGTCGATGCCTTGCTGGTAATCAACAATGAACGCCTGCGCGACGTGTATTCTGACCTGAGCGTAATGAACGCCTTCGGAAAAGCAGACGACACACTTTCTGTCGCTGCCAAGAGTATTGCCGAAATCATTACGATACGTGGTAAGATCAACCTCGACTTCAACGACGTGAAGACCGTATTGAAGGACGGAGGTGTAGCTATCATGAGTACCGGATATGGTGAAGGAGAAGGACGAGTAACACAAGCCATCACCGATGCCCTCCACTCTCCGTTACTGAACAACAATGATATCTTCAACTCGAAAAAGGTTCTTTTCAACATCTCGTACAGCATGAACAGCGACCTGATGATGGAAGAAATGAACGAGGTACACGAGTTCATGAGCCGTTTCGGAAAGGATGTAGAAACCAAATGGGGTTTGTACATTGACGACAGCCTGGGCGAAAAAGTGAAATTTACCATCCTTGCTACCGGATTCGGTATCAAAGACGTGCCGGGCATGAGCAACAAGCTTTCTGCCGAAGAGCAAAAGCGTCTGGAAGAACAGGAAGAAGAAGAACAGAAAAAGGCAGAACGCCGTGACGACTTCTATCCGGGCAGCTACAAAAACAGCAGAAAGAAAGGAAACTATAAAATCTATATCTTCACACAGGAAGACCTGGATAACGATGATATCATCAGCATGGTGGAAACAACCCCGACCTACAAACGCTCAAAGGCTGTACTGGAAAGCATCCAGTCGAGAGCGGTTGCCGAGGAAAGTTCGATGCCTAAGCTGGATAACAACGACAACGGTTCCATGACTATTACTTTCTAAGACCGATAAACAACCAATAATTTATAATAACATACGACTATGGACTTATTTGAACAAATCAGCAACGATATTAAAGAGGCTATGAAAGCCAAGGACAAAGTCAGACTGGAAACTTTGCGTAACATAAAGAAATGCTTTCTCGAAGCAAAGACTGCTCCGGGGGCAAACGATACACTGACTGACGATGCAGCCTTGAAAATCATGCAGAAACTGGTAAAGCAGGGAAAAGATTCTGCGGCTGTATACGAAGGACAAGGACGTGCCGACCTGGCTGAGGAAGAAATGGCTCAGGTACGCGTCATCGAAACTTACCTTCCGAAACAACTTTCGGCAGAAGAGCTGGAAGCTAAGCTGAAAGAAATCATCGCTCGTGTAGGTGCTACCAGCGGAAAAGACATGGGTAAGGTGATGGGCGTTGCCAGCAAGGAACTGGCTGGTCTTTCCGAAGGACGTACTATTTCTGCAAAAGTAAAAGAATTATTGCAGTAAGCAGGCAAAGGTATATTCATTATACTATCGCATAAACTGCAAGACAAAATAAAGGTAAACAAGATACGGAACCCCACAAAGGTTCCGTATTTTTTTATTCCTTCTTCCGGATGCTTCCACCTCCGGCAATAGATATGGCTTTCTTTCCAATTATCCCTGCTCGCCTCTTACTTCAAGCAACCCGACATTCCAATATTTTTTGTACAAAAACTAAAAACGTTTGTACAAATTTTCAGAAAACATGCAGACGTTTTTTTAAAGATAAAAGGCAGAAGTCACGAAAACAGTCTCAGCTTCCTACCCCGATGCCAACAACCATTTTCAATCCTCCGTCAAGTCTTACCCTCAAAATAACTCTTGCAAGACAGGAAGAGATTTCAATTCCGGGAAATCCGGCAAATGTAAGCGATAATATTCATTGATAATATCCAGACAACGGTTACGTTCCATCCGGTTCATGGCAAACAAGTGCATCGTTTCGTAGTTCATACGCATCAAATTGCGGATATGAGAAGCCTCTTCCGGACGGACAAACATGCCGTGATAAGGCTGAGAGGGTACAAAACAGGCATTCAACAGATCGAAATAATCGCTGGGAGCATAATTCTCCATATTGGGGTAAAGGCCGAGAAAGCGGGACAAGCGCATCAGAAATACCAGATGAAAATTAGCAAAATTCGTTTCGCATACATCCAGCCACTGCACAGAATGCACCAGATAAGCATACAGTGGTATATTGGTCGTTTCTTCCTTTAAAGCACGGTAAAGGAACTCTGCCAGAAACATGGCAATGGCCGACTTATAAGGATCGTAAGGCAGGGATGTAAAGATGTACCAGGCTTTCGCTTCCTTGATGGGATGAAGCCCCGAACGCGGACGAACATCCGCTTCAAACTCCACCATCGACAAAGGCTGAAACAGCACCTGCTTCACCGCCGATTTGCGCGAACGCTGAGCCGGCAGCAGGAAAGACATCCTGCCCGACTGCTCGGTATAAATATGTACGATGTTCGCCTTGTCGCTATACTTTACCGTATGGAGTACTATGCCTACGTATTTTTGTAACATAACGCAGCAAAGATAAGAAAAAACGAAGAAACCCCTGCATGAGAAATAGATCAACTATCTCCATGCAGGGAATTGCATTACCTATTAAAACGATAAGAGAGAGAATCCGTGTAAAAAAAACATTAACATTAGCCAATCCGATTAGATTTCATCCAATCGATTTTTAATATTACAAATGTAACATACTCTCCTTTCGTACCCAAATTCAATCAGCATCGGAATAGTACAAACAATCGTTTTCTTAAACTAAATGAACAAAAATCGCATCTATCAGAACAAAAAAATACAGACAATTTAGGAAGCACTTCTCTTACAACAGCCTATATTTCCTATTTTTTTATATTAAACACCACTCCAACTTATTCAGCCAACAACATTCCTCGATGAAAAACACTCCTACTCCACCTTGCAAATCATAAAAAAGAAGAAAGAAAAACAAAAATGGGAACAAAGAAGAGTAGTCAAACAGAAAATTTAGCCAGACACTCAGCAAAAAAATCACCGAAAGTTTTGCAGGAATGAAAAATCTTCATACCTTTGCATCCGCAATCGAGAGATATATATCCTCGAAGAGCCAGTCAGGTTTAATCCTGAATCGAAGGATGGCCCGTTCGTCTATCGGTTAGGACGCAAGATTTTCATTCTTGAAAGGGGGGTTCGATTCCCCCACGGGCTACATAATAAACAAAATCACGAACAATATTAAAGATTAGTCGAGATGGCAAATCACAAATCATCTATCAAAAGAATCAGACAAGAAGAAAAGAGAAGACTTCACAACAGATATTATGCTAAGACTATGCGTAACGCAGTGAAGAAACTTCGTGCAACTACTGACAAAGCAGAAGCTGTAGCTCTGTTCCCTAACGTACAGAAAATGTTGGATAAGTTGGCAAAACGTAACATTATCCACAAGAACAAAGCTGCTAACTTGAAGTCAAAATTGGCTGCTCATATCAGCAAATTGGCTTAAGTAATTGCTCACTTTAAGGATATTAAGGCTGGATCGAAAGGATCCGGCCTTTTGTCGTTTATAGACTACGGCTTGTGACATTCCTTTCCTCCTGCTCGCGACTAAGCGAAAAATACGAAGCCAGTCAGACCTGAACGTAAACATTCGGGATATTTGTAAGTCCACCTTCCCTTCCGGCCAATGTGTCATACCAGACAACTTTAGGCACCCCAAAATTCCACCAAACCTCAACCGACGCGAAAAAGCGGCTCATTAAAACAGAGAATCACTTTTTTCTAAAAAAAAAGCATTATATTGCAATCGAAAAGAAATATGCACTTTTCGAGAGGTTGCAGCCAATCCTTCAAAAGGCTTGTTAAAAGCAAAGAGTCGAAAAAGTTCCGGCAATCCATCTTTCTTATCATCGATAAATAACCTATGCTTATGAAAACCACAGTTTCTCTCCTTCTGTTTGTTACTATTCTTCTATTGGGAAGCGGATGCAAAACCACAAACATTGCGACTAAAAAAGTCAGTCACGAACAAGCGATGCAGGCGCTGGAACAACACCGGTTCAAAATCGTGATAGAAGAAATCTACGACAAAAGCACTTCCAGAAGACGTCCGAAGCAACGATTCGCATCCGACTGCCACTTCAGCATGCAAGGCAATGAGCTTTCCTACTACATCTCACCCGAAGATATAGGCAGCCGGACCAAAAGATCTCCCCGGCATGAACAAGGACTCATAGCCACACTCTCTAAAGGAGAAAGACAAAAGAACGGAGACATCCATTACGAATTGAAAACCAATGGAGAAGTTACCCGAATCTCCACCATGCTGATCATTCTTTACAAGGACACCAACCGATGTTTCGTCCGATTGACCAAAAGTTTTTTAGGCACCAACTATAACTTTACGGGATACATATTACCGCTGTAAAGCATTCTCTCAGCCATGGACTGCCGCCGGACCCAAAGACGATGGCAGTCCGCGTCCTGTCTGCCCCGAGAAGAAGTACGAACCTGCCCTATTTCCTATCCCATTTTCAAGTTTTTTAGAACCATAAACTCGGTTATGTCACGCTTTTTTAGTAACTTTGAACACTTAAAAAACTAGAAGTAAAAAGAGATGAGTGAAGAACTGATACCAAACAGCGGAAGCAATTACTCGGCAAGCAGTATCCAGGTGTTGGAAGGACTGGAAGCCGTACGTAAACGTCCCGCCATGTATATCGGCGATATTAGTGAAAAGGGATTGCACCATCTGGTGTACGAGGTAGTAGACAACTCTATCGACGAAGCCCTGGCCGGTTATTGTACCCATATAGAAGTAACAATCAACGAAGACAATTCAATCACCGTACAGGATAACGGTCGTGGTATTCCTGTCGATTTCCACCAGAAAGAAAAGAAGTCGGCACTGGAAGTCGTTATGACCGTACTGCACGCCGGAGGTAAATTCGACAAAGGCTCCTACAAAGTATCAGGAGGTTTGCACGGTGTTGGTGTATCGTGTGTAAACGCTCTTTCTACACACATGACGACAAACGTATTCCGAAACGGAAAAGTCTACCAGCAGGAATACGCTTGTGGTAAGCCGCTTTACCCTGTAAAGGAAGTAGGAACGACCGACATTACCGGTACCCGACAGACTTTCTGGCCCGATGCAAGCATTTTCACCACTACCGAATATAAGTATAATATCCTTCAGGCACGTATGCGCGAACTGGCATACCTGAACAAAGGTATTACCATCACGCTGACCGACAAGCGCGAAAAGGAAGAAGACGGCTCGTTCAAACAGGAAGTATTCCACTCGGAAGAAGGTGTAAAAGAGTTTGTCCGTTTCCTGAATTCAACGAACACTCCGCTTATCGACGACGTGATTTACCTGAACACCGAAAAGCAGGGTATTCCTATCGAATGTGCCATCATGTACAATACAGGATTCCGCGAGAATCTGCATTCGTATGTCAATAACATCAACACCATAGAAGGTGGTACGCACGAAGCCGGATTCCGTATGGCACTGACACGTGTACTGAAGAAGTATGCGGAAGAAAGCAAGGCGCTGGAAAAGGCAAAGGTAGAAATCTCAAGAATCATTGACAAGGCGTGATTTAATGGATACTTACGATATATTTCCATTTTGTTAATCAACCACGATACTCTAAAGGTTAAGATTAGATTTGATTTCAATAAGTAATTCCGGCAATCTTTTTTCTCTTTTCGCAATAGTGCTAATTTCGCATTGCCATACGACAAGAACTTTCCATCCAGCTTCTTCTAATTCCGAAATTTTTCGACGATCCCTGGCTATATTCGCATCCAGTTTCGGTATCCAATACGCCTCGTTGCTTCGCGGACGACGACCGGCTCGACAAGAATGTCCATGCCAGAAACAACCGTGTATAAAAATAGCGGTTTTATATTTTTTCAAAACTATATCAGGAGAACCTGGGAGCGAACGAACGTTCGTTCTATATCGAAATCCTTGAGAAAACAAATATTTACGAACCAATAATTCCGGGTTCGTATTCTCGTGTTTGATTTTCGACATTATTTCCGACCGTTTTATTTGGCTGCACGAGTCCATAAATTCCTGAAAATATTTATTCGATTCAGAATCTTTAATTACTTTTGTAGTACAAAGATATATAAAATTGAAACGAAGTACGAATAAATGTTGAAGCGGAATCAAATAGGAGTAATAGATCTTTTTTGCGGTATTGGAGGATTGAGCTATGGATTGAAACAGGAAGGGTTCGATATTATAGCAGGATTCGACATCGACAAAACCTGTGAGTTCGCATATACGCATAATAACGAAGCGAAGTTTTTCGCAACAGATATCACACGAGTGCGAAAATCTAAAATCAATAAACTCTTCAAAGGGAAGAAAGTTCGGGTTTTAGCAGGATGCGCTCCCTGTCAACCATTTTCGTCGTATGCTTTTAAAAACAAAGAAAAAGACCCAAACAAATACGATCTGCTTTATCAATTCGGCCGATTGGTAAAAGAGACATTGCCGGATATCGTTACGATGGAAAATGTTCCGCAGATCATGGATTTCAAATTGAAGCCCGTGTTATCCGATTTCATTTCTTTATTGAAACAGAAAAAATATGAAGTGAGCGTCAATAAAGTATATTGTCCGGATTACGGGATACCGCAAACCAGAAAGCGATTAGTGGTTATAGCGTCGAGGATCGGGAAAATAGAATTGATTCCACCGACCCATACGAAAGATAATTATGCAACGCTGAGGGATGCGATAAGCGATCTGCCTGAAATAAAAGCAGGTGAGACTTGCGCAGAAGACCCGTTGCACCGAGCCCAATCCCTCTCTCCTCTGAATTTACGTCGTATAAAGTGCACTCCTTACGGAGGAAGTTGGAAAGACTGGCCGGAAGAGTTGAAATTGAAATGCCACCAAACTGAAAAAGGGAAATCGTTCGGTAGCGTATATGGAAGAATGATTTGGGATGCACCGGCTTCGACGATGACCACGCAATGCACAGGCTTAGGAAACGGTCGTTTCGGACATCCGGAACAAGACCGTGCGATAACCGCGCGAGAGGCCGCATTGATACAAACCTTTCCGAAAACTTACAAATTTTTCGCGAATGAACAAGCCGTATCGCTTACGAAAGCGTCTCGCTATATCGGGAATGCGGTTCCTCCTGAATTAGGACGGATAATTGCAATGAGTATCGCGAAACATTTGAAACTCGAATAACGATGGGAGACGAGAAAATATTGAAATGGAGATTCGACGTAAGTACGTTTCGCTTGATCGGACGCGATCTGATCACGGATCGCATTACCGCTCTGTTCGAACTCGTGAAAAATTGTTACGACGCGAATGCCACGGAAGTAGAGGTCTCATTCGAAAATGTCGGGATCGATGCCGGTACAGCGGATAAATCCAGAGGTCGTATAACTATTAAAGACAATGGATTCGGAATGTCGTTCGAAGATATTCGTGATAAATGGATGGTAATCGGGACTTCGAACAAGCGAAAAAATCCTATATCTCCAGCCCCTTTTTTCCGACGATGCGTAGGCGAAAAAGGTATCGGTCGTTTCGCTGTAGATAAATTGGGCGACAAAGTGAATATCATAA